>Ga0302349_1000327_pt1 | contig 64570 bp, 58 predicted proteins | sample PhyAR1_FD_202176 | JGI IMG/M metagenome (GOLD analysis project Ga0302349, IMG submission 202176) | Leaf surface microbial communities from alfalfa plants in UC Gill Tract Community Farm, Albany, California, United States - DLSL A.R1... | ecosystem: Host-associated > Plants > Phyllosphere >... | reverse complement strand
GACGATCTGCGCGATGCGGAGCTCCGCGGATCCGTCGGCGGCGAGCCCGAGCGGATCCGTCACGACGTCGGCGCCGGAGCGCGCGACGAGGGTCGCGAAGTGCCCCGGCGCGAGGACGTAGCTCGCGACGACGACCCGGTCCGCGCCGGCCTCGCGTGCCTCCCGCACCGCCTCGGCGACGGTCGGGGTGGCGCCGTACGCGTATCCGGCGGTCACGGGGTGCGGCAGGCGCGCGGCGAGCGCGGCGCGCACCTCCTCCACGCGCTCGGCCGCCTCGGGCCGCGAGGATCCGGACGCCGCGAGCACGACGCGGTCGCCGTCGCGGAGACCCGCCGAGGCGAGGCGGTCGACGAGCACGTCGACGAGCAGCGGATCCGGCCCGAGGGTGCCCGTCGCCGTCACTCCCGGCCGCGAGGACGCGGCCCGGCCGATGTCGACGGAGGTGTGGAATCCGGGAGACAGAAGCAGCGGGACGATCACGGTCGGGCCGTCGATCGAGGCCACGACCTCGTCGACCTGCGGGTGCTGCACGTCGACGTAGGTCTCGTGCGTCGGGGCGCGGACGAGGGCGCGCGCGGCGTCGACGATCGCCGAGACCACGGCGCGGCCCTCGGCGGAGTCGGTGCCGTGCGAGCAGCACACCAGGGTGGGTCGGGTCATGCGTCCTCCTCGAGGTCGAGACGATAGCCGCGCTTGACGACCGTGCGGACGAGCCGGGGCAGCCCGAGCGCCTCGCGCAGCCGCGCGATCGCCATCTCGAGAGCGTGGTCGTTGACGGTCGGCGTCGGAAGGGCATCGAGAAGCGCGCGCCGGGACACCACGGCCCCGCGGGCCTCGAACAGCGCGCGGAGCACGGCGAGTCCGGTCGGCGACAGGGGCGTGTAGCGCCCGCCGATCACGACGCCGGTGCTGCGGAGCGACAGCTCCCCCGCGGACGTCGCGATCCTCGGGCGTCCCGCGCCGAGCTGCGCGACGACGCCGCGGATGAGGGATCCGAGCCTCCCGCGCTCCGCGATGAACACCGACAGGGCGTGGTCGCCGAGGGGCGCGGCCGTCGCGGGGCCGACGGCGGCCAGCAGGAGCTGTCCGCTCGCGGCGCGGCGGCGGATCCCCTCGAGCGCGCCGCACTCGCGGGCCGCCGTCACCCACTCGTACGCGCCGGGGGCGGAGGTGAACACGACCGCGTCGACCGAGCCCGCGCCCGCGGCGAGGGTCGAGGCGCGCACGGCCTCCGGATCCGCGGGCGGGCCCCAGCGGTACATCGTGAGGCTCACGACGGATGCGCCGTGCGCGGCGAAGAGCTCGTCGAGCCCATCGGCGCCGGAGCCGTGGTGCTGCACCGCGACCCGGCAGCCCGCGACGCCCTCCCCGACGAGGCGCTCGCCGAGCTCCGCGGCGGTCTCGCTCTCGGGAACCCAGGCGACGGGAAGTCCCGCCTGCTGCACGGCGCCGCGCGCCTTCGCGCCGCGCGCGACGATCCGGGCCCGCGCGAGCACGCGGTCCAGGTCTCCCGCGAGACCGGCCTCGTCGGCGGCTTCGATCCACGCGCGAAACCCGATGCCCGTCGTGGCGACGACGACATCGGGTGGGTTATCGATGAGTTCCCTCGTGCGGGCGATGAGGGCCTCATCGTCGGCGTGGGGGACGATCGTGAGCGAGGGCGCGCGCAGCACGACCGCGCCGTGGCGCTCGAAGGCCGCGGTGATCTCCGCGGTGCGCCGATCGGCGGTCAGCACGATGCGGCAGCCCTCGAGCGCCATCGACAGCGGGGGCGCCGTCACGCCGGGGCCCGTCTCTTCTGGGCCGCCACCGGCAGCAGCAGCTCGGGCGCGGCGACCTCTCCGATCACGATCACGGCGGGGTTGCGCACCCCGGCCCGGGCGGCGTCCTCCGCGGCGCGGCCGAGGGTCGAGTGCGTCGTGCGCTGCCGCTCGGTGTGGCCGTTCTCGACGAACGCGACGGGGCGTGCGGCCGGAACCCCCGCGGCGAGCGCCCGCTCGGCGAGCGAGCCGAACGCCGCCACGCCCATCAGCAGAACGGTCGTCACCTCGGCGTCGGCGAGCGCCTCGCGCGTGGCGGCCGTGAACTCGTGCTGGCCGTTGATGATGTGCACGCTCGAGGCGACGCCGCGGTGGGTCACGGGGATCCCCGCGGCCTGCGGCACGGCGACGGCGCTCGTGGGGGCCGGCACGACCTCCACGGGGACGCCCGCCTCGAGGCAGGCCGTGACCTCCTCGCCGCCGCGACCGAAGACGAAGGGATCCCCGCCCTTCAGGCGGACGACCCGCTTTCCCGCCGTGGCGTGCTCGACGAGCAGCGCGTTGATCTCGTCCTGCGATGCCGAGTGGTGTCCCGGAGCCTTGCCCACGTGGATCACCTGCACGTCGGGATCGAGCTCGTCGAGCACGCCGACGGGGCCGAGGCGGTCGGCGATCACGACGTCGGCCTCGGCGAGCAGCCGGCGGGCGCGGATCGTCATGAGATCGATGGGGCCGGGGCCGCCGCCCACGAGCGCGACACCGCCCGGCGCGGACGCCCGCACGCGCCGGAGATCGGCCCCTCCGCGGTCGAGCACCTCCCGGATCCGCGACGACACGCGCGCGGAGCGGCGCGGGTCGACGCCCGCGTCGCCCACGACGCCGACGATGACGTCGCCCGAGCGCACCTCGCTCGTCATGCGGGCGCTGCCGTGCGAGCCGTCGGAGGCGTTGACGCAGAGGATCCGCTCGGCCTCGCACCACGCCGCCACGAGCGCGTCGACCTCGCGGTCGCCCGTCGCGGTGTGCACGAACCATGCCCGGTCGATGTCCGATCGGCGCACCGCGTGCGAGCGCCAGGCGAGGCCGTGGTCGTCGACCAGGGCGCGCACCTCGGGGCTCAGCTGCGGCGCGACGACGACCGCGTGCGCGCCCTCCGCGACGAGCCGCGTCAGCCGCCGCGCCGTCACGGGTCCGCCGCCCACGAGCACGACCCGCCGGCCCGTCAGCGACACTCCCAGTGTCATCGTCATGATGTCTCCTTCCACCGAACGAGCACGCGATCCCCGTCGAGGCCGACGGGGAAGACAGCGATGGGGCGGTCGTCCTTGCCCTGCGTCTCGAGCACGACGCCCGTGCGCAGATCCCACGACTGCTTGTGCAGCGGCGACGAGATCGTCGGCGCCTCGCTGCCGTCGACGAGGGTGCGCGAGCCGACGATTCCGCGGGAGAGCACGTGCGCGCCCGAGTAGGGGTCGTGGTTCGACACGGCCCGCACGGATCCGTCGCGCAGCAGGAACAACGCGAGCTGCTCGCCCTCGATCAGGGCCGCGCGGCCGCGCTCGACCTCGAGGTCGGCGAGGGTGCAGACGGGGATCCAGGTGGAGCTCATCGCCGCACCTCCAGCGTCGTGCCGGCGATCATGACCGCCCCGGAATCGCGCTCCTCGCGAGACGCGGGACGCGGCTGGCCGCGCTCGGCGACGTACGCGAGCGACGGATCCGGGGTGGCGGGCGCGTTGACGAAGGACTGGAAGCGGCGCAGCTTCTCCGGATCCCTCAGGGTCGCGGCCCATTCGTCCTCGTAGGTGTCGACGTGCCGCTCCATCGCCCGGTCGAGGTCGTCGCAGATGCCGAGGGCGTCGTCGAAGATCACCTCGCGGAGCCCGTCGATGCCGCCCTCGAGCTCGACGATCCACGGCGCGGTGCGCTGCAGTCGATCGGCCGTGCGGATGTAGTACATGAAGAAGCGGTCGATCGCGCGGATGAGCTCGTCGTCGCTCAGCCCCTCGGCGAGGAGGTCGGCGTGGCGGGGCGTGAAGCCGCCGTTTCCGCCGACGTACATGTTCCAGCCGTTCTCGCTGGCGATCACGCCGACGTCCTTTCCGCGGGCCTCCGCGCACTCGCGCGCGCAGCCCGAGACTCCGACCTTGAGCTTGTGCGGCGAACGCAGGCCGCGGTAGCGCAGCTCGAGGCGCACCGCCATCCCGACCGCGTCCTGCACGCCGTAGCGGCACCAGGTGGATCCGACGCACGACTTCACGGTCCGCAGCGCCTTGCCGTATGCCTGGCCCGACTCGAAACCCGCACCGACGAGCCGCTCCCAGATGAGGGGCAGCTGCTCGAGGCGGGCGCCGAACATGTCGATGCGCTGCGCGCCCGTGAGCTTCGTGTAGAGGCCGAAGTCGCGTGCGATCTCGCCGATCGCGACGAGCCCCTCCGGCGTCACCTCGCCGCCGGGCATGCGCGGCACCACGGAGTAGGAGCCGTCCTTCTGCATGTTCGCCATGACGTGGTCGTTCGTGTCCTGCAGCGTCGCGTTCTCGCCGTCGAGCACGTGCGCGCCGACGAGGCTCGACAGGATGCTCGCGACGGTCGGCTTGCACACGTCGCACCCGCGTCCGCGGCCGAAGCGCTCGATGGTTTCGCTGAAGGTGGTGATCTCGGCGACGCGGATGGCGTCGAAGAGCTGGCGGCGCGACAGCTCGAAGTGCTCGCACAGCGCGCTCGACAGGGTCTTGCCCTGGGCGAGCAGCTCCTTGCCGACGAGCTTCTTCACCATGGTCACGCAGGATCCGCAGGTGGCGCCCGCGCGCGTGCACGCCTTCACCGCGTCGGCGTCCTCGCAGCCCTCCTCGTGGACGGCCGCGCGGATCCGGCCCGCCGACACCGACGAGCAGGAGCACACGATCGCCTCGTCCGGCAGCTCGCCCGCGGGCGCCTCGACCCCGCCCTCGGGCATCAGGTAGGCGACCGGGTCGGCCCCGAGCGGGCCGCCGACGAGCGGGCGGAGCGAACCGTAGGCGCTCGCGTCGCCCACGAGCACGCCGCCGAGGAGCGTCGAGGCGTCGTCGGAGAGCACGAGCTTCTTGTAGACGCCACCGACGGGATCCGCGTAGACGACGTCGAGCGCGTTCGGCGTCGCCGCCATCGCGTCGCCGAAGCTCGCGACGTCGACGCCGGAGAGCTTCAGCTTGGTCGACTCGTCGTATCCGGGGAACACCGCCGAGCCGCCGCTGAGGCGGTCGGCGAGGACCTCCGCCATGGCGTAGCCGGGCGCGACGAGCCCGACGCTGCGTCCCGCGTAGTTGGCGACCTCGCCGATGGCGTACACCGACCGGTCCGCCGTCATGCAGCCGTCGTCGATGAGCACGCCGCCGTTCGCGTGCGAGGCGATGCCCGCCTCGCGCGCCAGCTCGTCGTTCGGCCGCACCCCGACGGTGAAGATCACGATGTCGGCCTCCTCGTAGGAGCCATCGGGGAACTCGAGCGCGGCGACCTGCGAGGCCGCCGTCGGCGCGATCCGTGTGGTGCGCGACTCGCACCGCACGCCGATCCCCCGGGCCCGGATCAGGCGCCCCAGTACCTCGCCGCCCGCCCGGTCGATCTGGCTCGACAACAGGTGCGTGCCGGAGTGGATGACGGTGCAGTCGACGTCGAGGCCCTGCAGTGCGCCCGCGGCCTCGAGGCCCAGCAGCCCGCCGCCGACGACCGTGCCGCGCAGCGGCCGGCCGAGCACCGCGGAGCGCTCGCGCACGAAGGACTCGATCGCCTGGAGATCCTCGATCGTGCGATAGACGAAGCATCCGTCGAGGCGGGCGCCGTCGATCGCGGGGCGGGCGGCATAGGATCCGGTCGCGAGAACGAGGGCGTCGTAGGCGTACGAGGCGCGCGACTCGGTCCAGACCAGCCGACCCGCGCGGTCGATGAAGCTCGCGCGATCGCCCGTCACGAGCGTGACGCGCGGATCCGCGAAGGGCGCCGGATCCAGCGCCAGCTCCTCGGCCGACCGGCCCTCGAAGTAGGACGTGAGGCCGACGCGATCGTACGGACCGCGGCGCTCCTCGCCGACAACGGTGATCTGCCAGGGCACGTCCTGCCGGGCGAGCAGGCTCTCGACGAATCGGTGAGCGACCATGCCCGCGCCGACGACGACGATCCGCCGGGCGGAGGTGGGGGTGGCGTGTGCGGGGCTCATGCGAGCCACGTTAGGGACGGCGTGTTTCCCCGGAGGTGCCCGATTGTTTCCGCGTGTAAACGAGTGCCTCACACCGTCGCCGCGCGCGGTGTGAGGCGTTACAGCCCGGCGTCCTCCAGCTCGGAGATGACGATCTTCTTCATCGCCATCATCGTCTGCACCTGCTTCGGGGTCGTCATGAGCTGCGCCATGTTGGCGGGGACGATCTGCCAGCTGACACCGAAGCGATCCTTGCACCAGCCGCACTGCTCGGCCTCGGGCGTGTGCGAGAGGGCGTGCCAGTAATAGTCGATCTCGTCCTGATCCGCGCAGGTCACGACGAAGGAGACGGCCTCGCTCAGCTGGAACACCGGGCCGCCGTCGAGGCACACGAAGTCGACGCCGTCGAGCGTGAATTCACCGTTGATCACCTTCCCGCGCATGCCCTCGAAGTGCTCGTCGAGGCTCTCGTCCGGATAGGTCTCGATCGAGCGGATCCTCGAGTTCGGGAAGATCGCCGTGTAGTACTCCATCGCCTCCCGCGCCTGATCGTTGAACCACAGGCACGGCTGGATCTTGCTGAGCTCCATCGCTTGCTCCGTTCGTCGGGTGCTACCGACGGTACGCGCGTGCGCGGCGCGGGGGAAGGGGCTGGTGGATCAGAGATCCGCGGGTACGAGCGACCAGATCTCGAGGTCGTTTCGGCCCGCATCGGTGAAGCCGGCGTTGCGCGCGACGCCCTCGCGGGCGAAGCCCGCCTTCTCGGCGACGCGCAGCGAGGCCGTGTTCGCGGGTGCGATGCGCAGCTCGATCCGCTCGAAGCGCGCCTCGCGGATCAGCGCCGCGGCGACGGCGCGCAGGGCGCGCGGCATCAGCCCCCGGCCGCGCGCGGCGGGTGCCGTCCAATAGCTCAATTCGCAGGAGCGGGCTCGCCAATCGACGCGCTTGGCGTCGATGTTCGCGATCATCCGGCCGCCCTCGCGCACCGCGAGGACGAGGCCCGTGCCGGCCTCCCGCATCCCGGGCGCGAGCGTCGCACACCAGCCCTCCGCAAGCTCGCGCGTGTACGGATCCGGCAAGGGCAGCCACCGGCGCGTCGCCTCGTCGTTGCAGGCCTCGACGATCACCGGGACATCGGCGGGCCGCACCTCGCTCGCGACGATCTTCTCGTCGATCGCGATGACGAGCGGGGGAAATACGGGCATGCGGCCAGTTTCCCACGCCCCGCAGGTCAGCCCGTGAAGGTGAGCCAGAGGAGCAGCGCGTTGAGGGCGACCAGGAAGGCGGCGAAGACGGCGCCGAGGAGGGTCGTCCACCAGCGATTCCGGTAGGCGCCGAGCACGCCCTCGCGCGCCGTGAGCCACACGAGCGGCACGAGGGCGAAGGGGATGCCGAACGACAGCACCACCTGGCTCAGGATGAGCGCCTGGGTCGGGTCGAAGCCCACGCCGAGCACGACGAGCGCCGGGATCAGCGTCACGACCCGGCGCGCGAGCAGGGGCACGCGCACCCGCAGGAGCCCGTGCATGATTTCGGATCCGGCGTACGCGCCCACGGCCGTGGAGGCGAGTCCCGACGCGAGCAGGCCGACCGCGAAGACGGTCGCGACGGATCCGCCCAGCACCGCGGCGAGCGCCGCGTGCGCCCCCTCGAGGCTGTCGGTGCCCGGGACGCCCGGCAGGTTCGCGGCGCCGAGCAGCAGGATCGCGAGGTTCACGGATCCGGCGATCGCGAGCGCGATCGTCACGTCCCAGCGCGTCGCGCGGAGGAGCCGCGGGATGCGGGCGGGGTTCCCGCCCGACGCGGGGTCGCTGCTCACCGGATCCGTGGCGAAGCGGTCGCGGGCGAGGGCGGAGTGGGCGTAGATCGCGTGGGGCATGACGGTCGCGCCGAGGATGGAGGCGGCGAGGAGCACGGAGTCGGATCCCTCGAAGCGCGGCACGAGGCCCGCGACGACGGATCCGGCGTCCGGTGGCCCGAGGAAGACGCCGACCGTGAAGCCGACCGCGATGATCGCGAGGAGCGCGATGACGACGAACTCGAACGGCTTCGCGCCGCGGCGCGACTGGATCCAGAGCAGCAGCATCGAGACCGCGCCCGTGATGAGGCCGCCCGCGAGCAGCGGGATGTCGAAGAGCAGCCACAGCGCCACGGCGCCACCGATGATCTCGGCGATGTCGGTGGCCATCGCGACGAGTTCGGCCTGCAGCCAGTACGCCCGCCGGCCCGTGGTCGAGGTGATCCGGCGCCCCAGGGTCTCGGCGAGGCTCTTGCCGGTGACGACGCCGAGCTTCGCGGAGAGGTACTGAATCAGCCAGGCCATCGCGTTGCCCAGCACGACGACCCACACCAGCAGATAGCCGAAGCGCGCGCCCGCAGACATGTTCGTCGCGACGTTTCCGGGGTCGAGATAGGCGACGCCGGCGACGAGGGCGGGGCCGAGCAGCCAGGCACGGGTCTTGGTCATGCACCCATAGTGGCAGATTTTTCGGTGCACCGAAATCTCTTGATGACGGCCGCGCGATCGCGCCCGGATCTCCCTCCCACGGGCGGGTGGGACGATGGATCCGTGACCGATGAACCGACCCACGGCGTGGGGCCCTGGCAGGGCGAATGGCCGACGGACGAGCGCTACGATCGCGAGCTGCTCGAGCACGGCGATACCCGCAATGTCGTGGACGAGTACCGCTACTGGACGATGGAGGCCATCGTCGCCGACCTCGATGCGAAGCGCCACGGCTTCCACGTGGCGATCGAGAACTGGCAGCACGACATGAACATCGGATCCATCGTGCGAAGCGCGAACGCGTTCCTCGCGGAGGCCGTGCACATCATCGGCCGGCGGCGCTGGAACCGCCGCGGCGCGATGGTCACCGACCGCTACCAGCACGTGATCCATCACCCCGATGTGGAGTCGTTCCGCGCCTGGATGGACGAGCGCGGGATCCCCATCATCGCCGTCGACAACGTCGGCGAGGCGTTGCCGGTCGATAAGGCGGAGCTGCCGGAGCGGTGCGTGTTCCTCTTCGGCCAGGAGGGCCCGGGCCTCACCGACGAGGCCCTCGCCGCGGCCTCGTCCCACATCGAGATCACGCAGTACGGATCCACGCGATCGATGAACGCCTCGGCCGCCGGCGCGGTCGTGATGTACGAATGGTGCCGGCGCTGGGCGTAGCCCGCGCAATTCCTCACTTTCCCGACCGCTCATCATGTCTCCGACGACTCATCCGTCGTCGCCGGATGATTCGTCGGAGACTCGATGACGTGTGGCGAATGGGATGATTTACGCGGTGAGCCAGACGGCCTCCGCGGCCCCCTCCGGGAGCTCGACGGGCGTGCCGTCGAGCTCGAGGCCGTCGGCGCTCACGACGACGCGCGTGCCCACGTCGATTCCGCAGGCGGTGATCGCGCGCAGCAGCAGCGGATCCCGGTCCAGCACGCGCAGCACGCGCCCCTCGTGCCCGACCGGCGCGGCGTCGAGGCGCACGAACGCGGGGCGGGCGACGGATCCGTCGGGCCGCGGGATGAGGTCGCCGTGCGGGTCGACCTCGGGGTGGCCGAGTCGGGCGTCGACCTTGGCGAGCATGCGGTCGCTCAGCGCGTGCTCGAGCACCTCGGCCTCGTCGTGCACCTCGTCCCAGGTGTATCCGAACTCGCGCACCAGCCAGGTCTCGATGAGGCGGTGGCGGCGCGTCATCGCGATCGCGCGGGCCGAGCCGGTGGCGGTGAGCGTGACGGCGCGGTAGGGCTCGTGATGCACGAGGCCCGAGGCCGCGAGCTTCTTGACCATCTCGGTCACGCTCGACGGCGCCACCCCGAGCTTGGCCGCGAGCACCGAGGAGGAGATGGGCTGATCCTGCCACTCGGTGTGGGCGTAGATCGTCTTGAGGTAGTCGTCGGCTGCGGGGCTGGAGGGCATGCCTCCAAACTACCTGCGGCCCCGCGCCGCCTTCGCGAACGGCCAGGTCTCCCCGGAGAGCTGCTCGCAGCGCGCCCAGATCTCGGCCCGCAGTTCCGGATCCAGGGACGTCGCGGACGGTCGCTGCCGCTCGGTGCCGCGCCCGAAGAGGCGCGGGCCCCAGTATTCGCCGCCGCCGATCTCGGGATCCACGAGTGCGCGGACGATCGCGTCGGCCCCGCGCTCCTTACTCGTCGCGATGGGTGCCTGCAGGCCGTCGCGGATCCGCTTCCAGCGGCTGGGCTCGTTCACGCCCGTGATCGTCTCGGTGCGGCCGCCGATCGCGTACCCGGGGTGCGCGACGACGCTCGCCACGGGCACCTCGGCGTCGCGGAGGCGGGCGTCGGCCTCGAAGCCGAGCGCCTGCACGGCGACCTTCGACTGCACGTAGGCCTTCCACCCCGAGTACGACTCCTCCAGCTGCACGTCCGTCGGCCGGTAGGCCCCGAGGCGCGTCGAGATGCTGCCGAGCCACACCATGCGGGGGGTGCGGCGCGCGCTCGCGGAGCGGGCGAGGGAGACGAGCAGCTCGGCGCCCAGCACGAAGTGTCCGAGGGCGTTCGTGGAGAACACGAGCTCGCGCCCGTCGCGGGTCAGGGTGCGCTCCCGCGGCGTGTGCACGATGCCGGCGTTGAAGATCACGCCGTCGAGGCGGCGGCGGTCGAAGAGCCCGCCGCGCAGGCTGGCGGCGGCCGAGCGCACGGATCCGGGGTTCGCGACGTCGAGGATCAGCGTCTCGACGCTCGCGCCCGGCACGCGCGCCTCGAGCGCGTCGTGCGCGGCCGCGAGCCGGTTCGGGTGCCGACCGCTCATGATGACGTGCGCGCCGGCGCGGGCGAGCTTCTCGGAGGCGAAGTAGCCGAGCCCCGCGTTGGAGCCCGTCACGAGATAGGTCCGCCCGTCTTGGGGCGGCACCTCGAAGTCGTCACCCGAGTGTGTGCGCACGATGCCGAGCATATTCCAGTGCCCGGCTTCCCGGGCGCGGCGCGCGGGAGAGAGGGCCTCGCAGATATTCCCCGATCGGCATACGCTGTGATCATGCAGAATCGCGGCGACATCGAGTGCTGGCTGACCGATATGGACGGCGTTCTCGTTCACGAGAACCGTGCCATCCCCGGCGCCCCTGAGCTGCTGGCGCAGTGGGCGAAGAACGACACCCCGTTCCTCGTGCTCACGAACAATTCGATCTTCACGCCCCGAGACCTGTCGGCGCGGCTGAGCGCGAGCGGCATCGAGGTGCCGGAAGAGCGCATCTGGACCTCGGCGCTCGCAACGGCGGCGTTCCTGAAGAGCCAGTCGCCCGGCGGCACCGCGTACGTGGTCGGCGAGGCGGGAATCCTGACCGCGATGCACGAGGCCGGCTTCATCATGACCGAGACGGATCCGGAATACGTCGTCATCGGCGAGACCCGCAACTACTCCTTCGAGGCGATCACGAAGGCCATCCGCCTGATCAACGGCGGCGCCCGGTTCATCTCGACGAACCCCGATGCGACGGGCCCCTCCGCCGAAGGTCCGCTCCCCGCCACCGGCGCCATCAACGCCCTCATCACCAAGGCGACGGGCAAGGAGCCCTACGTCGTGGGCAAGCCGAACCCGATGATGTTCCGCTCGGCCCTCAACCGCATCGGCGCGCACAGCGAGAACACCGGCATGATCGGCGATCGCATGGACACCGACATCGTCGCGGGCATCGAGGCGGGCCTGCACACCGTGCTCGTCATGACCGGCATCAGCGACCAGCGCGAGATCGACCGCTACCCGTTCCGTCCGAGCGAGATCCTCGGATCCGTCGCGGAGCTGCTGGAGTCATGATGGAGATCTTCGGCATCGTCATCGCGCTCGCCTGCGTGAGCGCGATCGTCATGGGCATCCGCGCCGTGATGCACCTGAACAAGTCGGGGCGCGACGACGACGACGAGTTCGGCCCGCGCCGCTGACGCGGGCTGAACCGGCCTACGGCCTCAGCGCCAGCGCCGCGGCCCCGATGAGGGGGCCGTCGGCGCCGAGGCCACTGCGCACCACGCGCGTTGCCCGCGCGTAGGGGAGCTCGGCCCACTTCGCGAGCGACGCGGCGACAAGCTCGACGTAGTCGTCGGCGACGAAGCTGAAACCGCCCGAGATCGCGATGACCTCGAGGTCGAGCAGGGTCGACGCGTCGGCGAGCGCACGACCCACCGCTTCGGCGGAACGCTCGATGGCGGCGCGCGCGAGGCGATCTCCGCGCCGCGCGTCGTCCGAGAGCTGTTCACCCGTGGTGCCCTGCCAGCCGTTCAGCTGCGCCCAGCGCACGCTCGACGGGCCGGAGGCAACCTCTTCGAGGGTGAGCTCGCCGCCCTGCTCGGCCGCATGCGTCTGGCCGAGGTGCCCGGCGTTGCCGGTGCGCCCGCCGATCGGGCGCCCGCCGATGACGATTCCGCCGCCGACGCCCGTCGACACGACGATCGACAGCGACGCGGCCGTGCCGCGCGCGGCGCCCAGCCACGATTCGGCCATGGCGAGCGCGCCGCCGTCGTGGCGCATCGTGACGTCGACGTCGCTCGCGCCCAGGTCGACGATGACCGCGTCACGCACGGCCTCGACGAGGCCGAAGCCGAACGCGTTCGGCATGTTGACGGGGTGGATCGTGCCGTCGGCCAGGCTCACCGGTCCCGCGGATCCGATGCCGGCGCCCGCGAAGTCGGCGCCCTGCGGCAGGTGGTCGAGGGCGTGCGCGACGACGGTCGACACGGCCCGCGCGAGGCCGTCTGCCGTGATGTCGCGCCCCGTGGGCACGCGGTTGCGGCTGGCGGCGAGGACCTCGCCCACCTCGGAGACGAGCCCGGCCTCGATCTTCGTGCCACCCAGGTCGATGGCGAGCGCGTAGCGGGTCATCGTCACTGCGGGTCGAGACCGAGGTCGCCGAGATCGATGGCGGCGCGCCACTCGAGGCCCTCGGCCTCGATCGCGGCCTGCGCGCCCGTCAGACGGTCGACGATCACGGCGACCGCGACGACCTCGGCGCCGGCCTTGCGCAGAGCCTCGACGGCCTTGAGCGCCGATTGTCCGGTCGTCGAAGTGTCTTCGAGCACGACGACGCGCTTGCCCTCGACCTCCGCACCCTCGATCTGGCGGCCGCGGCCGTGATCCTTGGGCTCCTTGCGGACCACGAAGGCGTCGAGGGGCTTCTCGGACGACGCGGTCGCGTGCATGACGGCGTTGGCGATGGGATCCGCGCCGAGCGTCAGTCCGCCGACGGCGACGACGCCGTCGATGTCGGCGATGAGGTCGGCCATGATGCGGCCGATCGCGGGCGCGGCGCGGTGGTCGAGCGTGAGCTTGCGCATGTCGACGTAGTACGTGGCCTTCTTGCCGCTCGAGAGCGTGAAGTCACCGTGGAACACCGCCTCATCTTTAATGAGCGCGATGAGGTTCTGGCGGTCGTTTTCGAGCGCGGGCGTGGATGCGATGGCCATGCGACCCAGTCTATTCTTTTCGCCCCGTAGGCTTGGGGCATGGCAAAGAAGGCACGTCAGCCGCTCGAGGAGTGGCTCGCATCGCACCCGTTGAAGAAGCCGGGGATGTTCGCGGGCGAGGGGTACTCGCGCCGCGCCGTCGACGAGGTCACCGACAAGATCGTCGACCGCCTGCGGGCGGACCGGCAGTACATGGACCTCATCAAGAAGCTCGATTTCCCCCGTGCGCCGCGCGCCGAGGCCTACGACATCGCCGCCGTGGACGACCTCTTCGACAACCTGAAGTGGGGCTCCGACCCCCGCCACTAGGCTTTTGGGCATGCGCATCGCGACCTGGAATGTGAACTCCGTCCGTGCCCGTGTCGAGCGGATCGTGGCCTTCGCCGAGCGAGAGGGCATCGATGTCCTGCTGATGCAGGAAATCAAGTGCAAGCCCGAGCAGTTCCCGTTCCAGCCCTTCGAGGACGCCGGCTACACCGTCGAGGCGCACGGCCTGAATCAGTGGAACGGCGTGGCGATCGCCAGCCGCCTCCCGATGGAGGACGTGCAGCTGTCGTTCCCCGGGATGCCGGGCTTCAAGAAGGGCTACGACGGCGACGACGCGCCGCTCGAGGCCCGCGCGATCTCGGCCCTCATCGAGGGCACGCGGCTGTGGAGCCTCTACGTTCCGAACGGTCGCGGGCTCGATGACCCGCACTACGCCTACAAGCTGCGCTTCTTCGCGGCCCTGGAGGAGTACGTGCGCGGCGAGCTCGCAAAGGATCCGTCGCTGCCGCTCGCTCTCACGGGCGACTTCAACGTCGCGCCCTTCGACGCCGACAACGGCGACCCGTCGATCATCGAGGGCGTGACGACGCACGTCTCCCCCGCCGAGCGGGCCGCCTTCTTCGCGCTCGGCGACGCCGGCCTCACCGATGTCGTGCGCCCCCTGGTGCCGGAGGGCTTCACCTTCTGGGACTACAAGCAGCTGCGCTTCCCCCGGAACGAGGGCCTGCGCATCGACTTCATCCTCGGCTCGCCCGCCTTCGCCGACGCCGTCGAGGGTGCCTCGATCCAGCGCGACGAGCGCAAGGGCGAGGGCCCGAGCGACCACGTCCCGGTCGTCGTCGACCTGAACCTCGATGAGGATGACGACGACGACCTGCCGATGATCTTCGGCTGAGCCCGGAGAGGTTCCCCGGCTATAACGCCCCGCCCCGGCGTCCGCAACCCCTGAGGCCGACACGGCGAGGTCGGCGGAGGATGTGGACGAGCCGCCGACGGCGCGGCTCGGAAGGAAGGAACCCATGACCGACACGTCTCCGACGCAGCGCGTCGCCGAATTGATCTCGGATCACCGGATCGCCATGCTGACCACGCGCAACGAGGAGGGGCGCCTCGCCGCGCACCCCCTCACGGTGCAGGAATCGGAGTTCGACGGGGATCTGTGGTTCCTCGTCTCGAAGAGCTCGACGTTCGCCTCCGACCTCCGCGGCGACGCGCACGCGGGCATCTCGCTCTCGTCCGGAAGCTCGTGGGTGTCGCTATCGGGCCAGGCCCATCTGGTGGAGGATCCCGCGAAGGTGCACGAGCTGTGGAGCTCGATGTACGAGGCGTGGTTCCCGCAGGGCGTCGACGACCCGGATCTCGGCCTGCTGAGGTTCACGGCCGAGTCCGCGGAGTACTGGGACTCGCCCGGCGGCAAGATCGCGGCGGCCTTCAGCCTCGTGAAGGCGAAGCTCACCGGGGAGCGGTACCAGGGCGAGAACGAGACGGTCGAGCTGCCGTAGCGTTCCGGCCCGCCCCTACACGACCCCGTTCCGGTAGGCCCACACCACGGCGGCGACGCGGTCGCGGGATCCGGTCTTCATCAGGATGTTGGAGACGTGGGTCTTTACGGTCGCCTCGCCGATGTACAGCTCGCTCGCGATCTCAGCGTTGCTCATCGCGCGGGCGAGGAGGCGGAGGATCTCGGTCTCGCGCTCGGTGAAGCCCGCGGGCTCTGCGGGCTCCGCGGAGGCGGCGGCGCCGTGCCGCTCGATCACGCGCCGGGTCACCTCGGGCGCGAGCAGCGCGTCGCCCGCGGCGGCGACGCGCGCCGCGTTCACGAGCTCCTCGGGCCCGGCGTTTTTGAGCAGGAAGCCGCTGGCTCCGGCGTCGAGCGCGGCGAAGAGGTAGTCGTCGCGGTCGAAGGTCGTGACGATGACGACGCTCGCGCGCCCGCCCGCGGCGACGATCCGCCGGGTGGCCTCGATGCCGTCCATGTCCGGCATCTGCACGTCCATGAACACGACGTCCGGATCCAGCGCCGCCGCGCGGGCGACGCCCTCGAGGCCAGTGGCCGCCTCGCCGGCGATCTGCACGCCCGAGGCCTCGAGGATCATCCGGAACCCCGCCCTCATGGTCGCGTGGTCGTCGACGAGCAGAACGGTGGGCTGATTCATGAACCTATCCTCCGTTGAAATGACACATGTGAGGGGTGTGGACGCCCGCAACCCCGGAAAGGTGTCATATGAATGGCGGGGTGAGGGGGACCTTGACGCGCACGAGGTAGCCGCCGGAGTCGCGCGGGCCCACCTCCAGGTGGGCGCCCATCGCGGTGGCGCGCTCGCGCATGCCGAGGGTGCCGAGGCCCGTGCGCGAGGCGAGGACGATTCGGCCCGTATTCGTCACCTCGAGCTCGACGAAGTCGGATCCGTAGCGCAGCCGCACATCGGCCGTCACGTCGGGCCCCGCATGGCGGCGCGCGTTCGTCAGCGCCTCTTGCGCGATGCGGTACAGGTTGATCTGGGCGAAGGCAGGAACGGGCCGTGGCTCGCCCACGATGCGGAGGCTCGTCGGGGTGCCGGCCGCCTGCGAGGAACGCACCAGCGGATCCAGCGCCTCGAGCCCGATGGTCGACGGCGCGTCGTCGTCGTCATCGGAGGAGCGCAGCGTGTCGAGGAGGTGCCGCAGCTCGCCGATGACCTGCCGCGACGATTCCTCGACCACCGCGAGAGCGCCCTTGGCGGCCTCCGGGTTCGCGTCGAGCACGGTGCGAGCGGCCCCCGCCTGCACGCCCATTGCCGAGACGTGGTGGGCGACGACGTCATGCAGCTCGCGGGCGATGCGCACGCGATCGAGGGCCACCGCCTGAGCGGCGGCGATCTCCTGCTGCTCCTCGAGCTCCTGGGTGCGCTCCCGCAGGGCACGGCGGCCGAGGGCCGCCTCGTAGGCGCGGTCGCCCATGACATAGGCCCCCGCGAAGAACACGAGGTTCACGAGCCACTGGATCATCATGTACGCCACGAGCGGCGACATCGCCCCCACGGCGTCGGGCATGCCCTCCGGTGGCGGCTCGGTCGCCGAGCGGAAGGTCGCGACCAGCAGCCAGATGAACATGGCGGCGATGATGCCGAAGCGCACGAGCTGCGCCCGGCGCCGGTCGTCGACCCACGCGCCGACGGTGTACATCGAGAGGAACAGCGCGATCTGGCCGACGTAGGCCTCCGTCGCGCCGGCCTCCATGCCGACGATGTAGACGAGGTTGACGACGATCGCGACGAGGATCGGGTGGCGACGCCGCACCACGAACGGCAGCGAGAGCGCCGCGGCGTAGAGCAGGCCCCAGCGGAGGTCGAGGCCAGCGGATCCGAACATCTGGGCGAAGTAGCCGAGGATCAGGCTGATCACCGAGCCGACGAAGAGCGCCAGGCCCACCCAGACGTCGCTGCGCGCCTCCGCCGCGGTCAGCGGATCCCGGGTGACGGTCGCGGCGGCCGCGGCCGCCGCCGGCCGCTCGAGCGTCGTGGTCATGCGGTCTACGCTATGCGGATCCGGCGACGCTCGCTTCCCCCGCGCGGCGGATCCGTCGCCCCGCGCACAGCAGAGCGCCCCACGGATCCCGGGGGAGAAAGTGGATCCGTGGGGCGCTGGTCTGATGATGCTTAGGCGTGGGCCTTCTGCATGCGGGCGACGTGACCGAGGAAGGCGTCGGTGTAGCCCTGGAGGAACGCCTTGGTGCCCTCGTTCGTGATCTCGCCGTTCTCGATGAGGCCCGGCGTGACCTGGATGAAGCCCTCGGGCTGGCCCATGACGATCGCGTTGACGTGGCTCAGCACGGCCTTGAGGTGCTGCTGGGCGGCCGCGGTGGCGATGCCGCCGGGCGAGGCGCCGATGACCGCGACGGGGGTGCCGCCGAAGGAGAAGTCGCCGTAGGGGCGGCTCGCCCACTCGATCGCGTTCTTGAGGACGCCGGGGATCGAGCGGTTGTACTCGGGGGTGAAGATGATGATGCCGTCGGCCGACTCGATCTGGTCCTTGTAGTCGCGCGCGACCTGCGGGAAGTCTGCCTCGAGGTCGGTCGAGAAGAAGGGCAGCTGCTTGATCGGGATCTCGAAGACCTCGACGTCGGCCGGGAAGAGCTTCGCGAGAGCTTCAGCGAGCTGGCGGTTGATCGAGGTCGATCCGATGGATCCGACGATGTAGCCGATCTTCGTCACAGGGGTTCTCCTTGAGAGTCTTCAGGGGTCGGGCGCGAGTGCGCCGTGAAGCTGAAACCACGATAGCGGCAGCTGTATTCCCGTGAATCTAATTTTCCTGTGCGTCGCCGACGCCTCCCCCGCGAGGGGGAGAGCACGATCTCCCCCACCGGGCGGAAGCGCGCTGCCTCGGCCTTCCGTAGCGTCGGAGACACACAGCGACAGAAAGGATCCGACATGCTCGAGATCATCGGAATCACGAAACGATACGGCGAGCGCACCGTGCTCGACGACGTGTCGTTCACCGTCGGCCGGGGCCGGCTGACCGGTTTCGTCGGCGGCAACGGCGCCGGCAAGACGACGACGATGCGCATCGCGCTCGGCCTGCTCTCGCGAGAGTCCGGATCCGTGCGCCTCGACGGCACCGAGCTCACCGCCGACCGCCGCCGCGGCTTCGGATACATGCCGGAGGAGCGCGGCCTCTACCCCAAGATGAAGGTGCTCGAGCAGATCGCGTACCTCGCCCGGCTGCACGGCTTCGACAAGCGCGAGGCGACGGCGAGGGCGACCGAGATCCTCACCCAGCTGGGCCTCGAGGAGCGCCTGAACGACGCCATCGAATCGCTCTCGCTCGGCAACCAGCAGCGCGCCCAGATCGCCGCCGCGATCGTGCACGACCCCGACGTGCTGATCCTCGACGAGCCCTTCAGCGGCCTGGATCCGCTGGCCGTCGAAACTGTCGTCGGCGTGCTACAGGAGCGCGCGCAGCGCGGCGCCGCGGTGCTGTTCTCCTCGCACCAGCTCGACGTCGTCGAGCGGCTCTGCGACGACCTCGTCATCATCGCGGGCGGCACTGTCCGCGCCGCGGGCGAGCGCGAGGCGCTCCGCCGCGAGCACTCGAGCAACCGATACGAACTCGTCTCCTCGGGAGACGCCGGCTGGATCCGCGACGAGCCCGGCGTGGAGGTGGTCGAGTTCGACACCGGCCACGCCGTCTTCGACGTCGACGGCGAGGAGACCGCGCAGCGCGTTCTCCGGCGCGCCGTCGCGGAAGGATCCGTCACCACCTTCGCCCCGCAGCACCCCTCGCTCGCCCAGATCTTCAAGGAGGTCGTCCGATGAACGCGCAGCCCCTGTCCCTGCCCCAGGCCACGTATCTCGTCGCGGAGCGCGAGGTCACCACCCGCGTGCGCAGCAAGGCCTTCATCATTTCCACGCTGATCCTCCTGATCGGCATCATCGTCGGCATCGTCGCCATGAACTTCTTCGCGAATCGCGAGGAGTCGACGACGGTCGCCGCACCCGCCGAGATCGCCGCGACGCTCGGGAGCCTGCCCGGGGTCGAGATCACCGAGGTCTCCTCCGCGTCGGACGCCCGCGCACTCGTCGAATCGGAGGAGGTTGACGCCGCCGTGATCTCGAGCGCCGACTCCCCCACCGGGACGGCGATCGTCGCCCTCACCGAGGCCCCGAGCGGGCTCGTCGAGGCGCTGTCGCAGCCCCCCGCGGTCGAGCTGCTGAACCCGGACGGCGGCTGGTCGCCGATCCGCTACATCCTCGCGATCGCGTTCGGCATCGTGTTCATGATGTCGGCGATGTCGTTCGGCATGCCGGTCGCGACGAGCGTCGTCGAGGAGAAGCAGACGCGCGTGATCGAGATCCTCATCACGTCGATCCCGGCGCGCGCGCTGCTGGCCGGCAAGGTGCTCGGCAACACGCTCCTCGCCCTGGCCCAGATCGTCCTGATCGTCGCCGCGGTCGCCGTGTCGCTCGTCCTCACCGATCAGACCGCGATCCTCGCGGGGCTCGGGACTCCGCTGCTCTGGTTCGCCCTGTTCTTCGTGACGGGCTTCCTGCTGATCGCGACGCTCTTCGCCGCGACGGGCGCGATGGTCTCGCGCCAGGAGGACATCAGCCAGTCGATCGCACCGATCATGTACATCGTGATGATCCCGTACTTCCTCGTGATCTTCTTCAACGACAACCCGCTCGTGATGACGATCATGTCGTACGTGCCGTTCTCGTCGCCCGTGTCGATGCCGATCCGCCTCTTCTTCAACGAGGCCAGCTGGTGGGAGCCGATCGCCTCGATCGCGATCTCGTTCCTCGCCTTCGCCGCCGTCATCGGTCTCGCCGCGAAGATCTACGAGAACTCGCTGCTGCGGATGGGCTCGAAGGTGAAGTGGCGCGAGGCGCTGCGGAAGTAACCGGGGCCGGAACGCGGCGGAGCATCTCGCGGGAAGCGTGGTCTCCGCCGCGCCGGGCCGCGTAGACGCCCGCGAGGCGCAGGCGGGTGGCGGCGGCGTACGCCGGCACCCGGTTCCAGACGGCGCCCCCGCCGAAGCCCGCGCGCAGCGCCGACGCGCCGAGGCGCGCGCGGCCCTCCGGCAGCATCCCCTGCACCTCGCGCAGCTCCAGATGCACCAGGAGGTTCGCGACGTCGAGGGCGCGCTCGCCGACCGCGAGGGTGTCGACGTCGATGAGCCCGATCGGGGCGATGCCGCTCGCCGGCAGCAGCAGCTGCTTATCGTGCAGGTCGCGGTGCAGCACGCCGCTCGGGCCGGATCCGCTCCGCAGGCCCCGTTCGACGAGCGCGTACTCGTCGGGCGCGGGCAGCCCGCCCCCGGCGAGAGCGCGGCGGATCGCGGCGAGCTCCTCGTCGACGCCGTGCCTCGGCAGACCCGACGGGTCGAGCTCCGCGAGCTCGGCGAGCCCCGCGCCGACCGTCCGCCACGCCGCGCGGAAGTCGTCGTCGCCGAGGTCCCGTCCCGCCTCGAGCAGGGTCCGCTCTCCGACGCTCTCGAGGCTCAGGGTCGCGCGGGCGTCGTCCCGCCCGAGGATCCGCGGCGCGCGGAGCGCCGCGAGCCCGGTCACGCGTTCTGCCCGGTCGGCGATGCCGGCGAAGCGCGAGGCGCGCGCGAGCTTGACGAAGCGGTCCCCGCTGCGCAGCACGGCGCGGCGCCCGGCGCGGTGGGCGATCACGGTGGCGTCCGGCGTGGCCGCCGCCGCACCCGGGAGCGCCTCGTCGCCCCGGACCCGTGCGAGCGCGAGGAGAGCCTCCGCCTCGCCGAGCATCCGCTCGCACTCCGACTGCCAGCCCTCGTCCTGGCGGCGGAAGGGCTCGGCGGCGCGCCGCAGCACGCCCGCCGCGGTATGCGCCAGCAGCGCGGCCTCCGTGAAGCTGCCGCCCGCGGCGGCGTAACCCTCGCGGAGCGCGGAACCCGCGAGCGCCCGCGGGATCCCGCGCGCGATCTCGTCGGCGGCCCAGGATCCGAGGTCGGCGTGCGGGTCGCCGACGCCCGCGCGGTCGAGGTCGATGACGAAGGTCCCCGCGGGCCCCGTGAGCACCTGATCGGCGGAGAAGTCGCCGTGCACGGGTGCCATCCGCGTGCCCGCCGCGAGCGCCTCGCGGATCCCCTCGGCGAGCCGCGCCTCGCGCCCCGCGAGCGCCGGGAGCACCGCGGCGAGCGCGCCCGGGGCGGGCGTGTCGACCCGCCGCTCGCCCGCCGGACCTGGCGCCGGAACGGGCGCCGCGTGCACGCGGGCGAGGATCCCGCCCGCGGCGCGGGCGTCGGCGGATCCGGAGGCCACGGCCCCCGGCACGATCCGGGTCTCGAGGACGCCGTCGTCGCCCGCCCGCACGAGCTCGGCCGTCGGCACGATCGGCGCGAGCGCGCGGTGACCGGCGAGGGCGGCCGCGGCGCGGTCGGGGGCGTGCGCCTTGATGATCACGCCGCACTCGTCGCACCGGGCGACCCAGCGGCGCGCCGGTTTGTACGCGAGCGTCTCGGCGTGCGGGTGCCGGGCGAGGGCGGCGCGGATCCCCGGCAGCTCCCGATCGGCGGCGGCCGCGACGATCGCGATGCCGAGCTCCTCCTCGGCCCGGATGAGATCGCCGGCGGCGCGCGCCGCCCGAACGAGGCGGCCGAGCTTGTCGTGCACGCCGACGGGGAAGGCGACGGCCTGGGCGGGCGCGCCCGCGACCCGGACCGTCGCGATGAGCGAGGTGCCCGGCTTGTATCGCAGGTAGCTCGGCCGCAGGGCGAGGACGGCCGGCAGCCCCGGCAGTTCGGCATCATGCATGGATGGTGTCCTTCTCGTCGACGATGCGGCCGCGGCGCAGCGTGATCACGCGGTCGCAGCTCTCGGCCTCTTCGGGGGTGTGCGTGACGACGATCGTCGTGCGCCCCGCGCAGAGCCGCTCGACCGCGACCCGCACCTTCTCGGCGCTCGCGCCGTCGAGGCCCGCCATGGCCTCGTCGAGGATCACGATGCGCGCGTCGCGCAGCATTCCGCGCGCGATGGCGATGCGCTGGCGCTGCCCGCCCGAGAGGGTCTCGCCCCGTTCGCCGACGGGGGTGTCGAGGCCCTCGGGCATCGTCTCGGCGAATTCGGCGACGTTCGCGGCGCGTGCGGCCTCCTCGACCTCGGCGTCGCTTGCGTCGGGGCGACCCATGCGGATGTTCTCGCGGATCGTGCCGGTGAACAGCACCGATTCCTGCAGCACGATCGCGACGTTCTCGCGCAGCGAGGCGAGCGTGTAGGCGCGCAGGTCGCGACCGTCGATCATGACCGAGCCGGCCACGGGATCCTGCAGGCGCAGCAGGAGCGACGCGAGCGTCGACTTGCCGGATCCGGAGTGGCCGACGAGCGCGACGCGCTCCCCCGGGGCGATCTCGAGGTCGATACCGTCGAGAGCCCGGGTGCCGTCGCCGTAGGAGGCGCTGACACCGCGGAACGACACGGCACCGTCGATGCGCTGCATGCGGTGGGCGCCGGGCAGGTCGTCGAGCTCGTTGCGCGTGCCCACGAGGTCGATGATGCGCTCCCCCGACGCCGCGGCCTTGGCGATGCGGCCCGTGTACTTCGCGAGATCGCGCATCGGCTTGAACGCGCCCTTCAGGTACTGCACGAACACGACGAGGTCTCCGGGCGTGAGACGCCCCTCGAGCACGCCCCAGCCGCCGACGAGCAGAACCGCCGCGGTGGCGACGCCGACGAGCACGTCGGTCCAGCGCTCGAGACCCGCCGAGAGCCGCGTCGCGCGCACGCCCTCCGACAGCTCGCGATCGTTCGATTTCTGGAAGCCCTGCTCGAGCTGGTCCTCGAGGGAGTAGGCGTGCACGACCTTGATCGCCCCGAAGGATTCACCGGCGGATCCGGCGAGCTCGCCCTCGCGGGTGCGCTGCACGCGGGCCGCCGAGGTGATCCGCCGCGACGCGCGCCGGGAGTGCAGCACGAAGACCGGCAGGGCCGCGGCGACGATGAGGCCCAGGCGCCAGTCGATCACGAACATCACGGCGAGCATGCCGAGGAGCGTGACGACGTTTCCGATGAGGGGCATTGCGGCGGTGACGGCGACATCGCGCAGCTTGCCGATGTCGGACACGAGCCGGTTGATGAGATCGCCCGAGCGGGTCCCCGTGTGGAAGCGCAGCGGCAGGCGCAGGGTATGCGAGAACACATCGCTCCGCACGGCGTTCATCGCCCGCGTGCCCGCGAGCGAGAAGCACACCGTCATCAGGTACGAGGAGAGCGCGCGCAGCCCCGCCGCCGCCACCACGCCGAGCGCGCAGAGGGCCAGCAGCCCCAGGATCCCGGTGCGCTCCGCGGCGCCGGGCGCGATGACCGCGTCGATCACGAACTTCAGCGGCCACGGCTCGAACAAGCGGAACGCGACCTCCGCGAACATCGCGACGAAGCCGCCGGCGATGAGGCGGCGCTCGGGCTTCAGGTACGGGCGCAGAAAGCGGAGGAGGCGGCGTCCGCGGCGGTGATCCCGCTCCTTGCCCCTCATGACGGCACCCGCTCGAGCGTGCGATCGACGACGTGACGCCAGGTGCGCGTGCGCTCGATCTCGTCGCGGCCGGCCTCCGCGAGCTCGCGCCGCAGCGCCGGATCCTCGGCCAGCAGGAACAGCGCCGACGCGAGCGCGTCGGTGTCGGAGGGCGCGACGAGCACCCCGGTCCGGCCGTGGTCGATGAGCTCCGGCAGCTGGCCGACGCGGGAGGCGACCACGACCGCTCCCGCCGCCAGGTACTCGAGGACCTTGAGCGGGGAGAAGTACGGGTCGCCCGTTGCGGGGTAGGGAGCGGCCGCGACGTCGATCATGCGCAACCACCGAGGCACCTCGGACGGGGCGATCGCGCCGGTGAAGAGGGTGCGGCCGGCGATGCCGCGCTCGGCGGCGCGGGCCTCGAGCGCCTCGCGCTGCGGGCCGTCGCCGATGATGACGAGGCGCGCGTCGAGCCGCGCCCCCGCGAGCTGCGCGAACGCGTCGATCAGCGTCTCGGTGCCGTGCCAGGGCTTCAGCGTGCCCACGAATCCGACCGTGAAGGGGCCGTCCCCGTCGCGCGCCTCCCACGCGAAGCGGTCGGCGTTGACGCCGTTGGGCTCCACCACGATGCGCGCGTTCGGCGCCTGCTCGAGGGCCCACGATGCGACGGGGTGCGAGACGCACACGACCACCGACGCGTCCGAGATCACCCGCCGGGCGACGGCGTCGGCGGCATCGGCGTGCACCAGCTCGCGGTGCTCAGCCTGTTCCCGCGGCAGCGGGGCGTTGACCTCGAGCACCGAGGGCACCCCCGCCTCGCGGGCGAAGCCCGTGCCGGCCGTCGCGAAGAGCGCGTACCGCTCGTAGACCAGGTCGAAGGGCGCGGCCGCGTGCGTCGCTTCCAGCGCGAGCGCCGTCTCCGGCTCGAGCTGCATGAGCGCCCGTTCCCGGGCCCGCGCCGATTCCGCGCGGGGCACGGGAAGCACGTGCACCCGCAGGCGCGGCGTCGCGAGATCGCCGCTCGCGTCGCCGCCGGTGCGGCGGCAGAACAGCTCCACCTCGTGTCCGGCCTGGAGCAGGGCCCGGATCACCTCCTGGACGTGCACCGACGCGCCCTTCGTCCCGAAGACGGGAATGCCGGGATCACCGCAGACGTATGCGACGCGCATCACGCCACCTCCTCGAGAAGCGCCGACTGGCGACGCACGTCGAACTCGTCCGCGATGAGCGCGCGGGCCGACGCCGCGAGCGCCGCGGCGTAGCCGGGGTCGTCGATGAGGCGCAGGATCGCGCCGGCCAGTTCGTGCGGCGCGTGCTGCGGGACGACCAGTCCGGTCTCGCCCGCTCGCACCGCCTCGGTGATGCCGGTCACGTCCGTGGAGACGCAGGGCGTTCCGATCGCCATCGCCTCGAGCAGGACCGTCGGAAGACCGTCGGCGTTGCCATCGGATCCGACGACGCACGGGGCGATGAACACGTGCGCCCGCTCGAGCTCGTCGCGCACCTCCGCCTGCGGGAGTGGCCCCGTGAGGGTCACGAGCTCCCCCACACCGAGCGAGGTGATGAGCGCGCGCAGCTCGTTCTCGAGCTCGCCGCCGCCCACGATGCGGCACTGCACGGGACGGCCCGCGGCGCGGAGCTCCGCGACGGCGCGGATGAGGTCGGCGAAGCCCTTCTTCTCGACGAGGCGCCCGACGGCGAGGATCACGGGCTCGCCCGTTCGCCCCGGCACGTAGGCGAAGCGGTCGAGGTCGATGCCGTTGTACACGCGGCGCAGGGGCGTGACCGAGGCGGCCGGGTACGAGCGGATCAGGTGGCGCACGTTGTAGTCGCTCACCGTGACCACATGCGAGGCGCCCGCGATCTTGCGGTCGACGTCGCGCGGATCCACGCTCTCGTGGAACAGATCCTTGGCGTGGGCCGTGAACGAGTACGGCACGCCCGTCAGCAGCGAGGCGAGGCGCGCGACGGTCGTCGCGAGGCTCGCGAAGTGCGCGTGCAGGCGCGTCACGCCGGTGCGGCGGATCGCCAGCGCCAGCTCGATCGCCTGCCCCGCCTCGTCGTGCTCCGCCTCGAGCAGCTCGCCGAGGTGCGCGGCGAGGAGCGGCAGCTCGGGGTGCGCGCGCCGGAGGAGAGCCCAGAGCTCGGACGCCTTCGCCACGCGCGGGATCTGCTCGACGGGTGCCTGCACCTGCGCGAGCGTGTCGTGGAACCGCGTGTCGCTCGTGGGCCGCAGGGAGAAGATCCTGATGTCGGCCCCGCGGCGCTCGCGGGCGATGATCTCCGAGACGACGAAGGTCTCGCTGAAACGCGGGTACATCTTCACGACGTATCCGATGCGGTCATGCGACATGGCGGCTCTCCTGTCGGTGTGCGCCGACGAGGTCAGCGAGGAAGTCGGGGATGCGGGCGAGGCCGCTGAGGTCGAGCTCGGGCATCGCGTGCGGGGTGCGGTGCACGGTCTGCGCCGCCCACGCGGTGATGGCGGCGGGCGAGAGCTCGCGCGGGTCGAGCACGTCGACCGCGCCGAGGCGCTCGAGCGCACGCGCCCGGACGAGCTGCTCGCGGCGGGGAGCGATCCGCGGCACGACGAGCATCGGCGTCGCCGCGGCGAGCGCCTCGCACACCGTGTTGTAGCCGCCCATGCCGACGAGAGCGGCCGCCCCGGCGATGAGCGCGGCGGCGTCGGGGGCCGAGCGCACGACGCGGATGTCGCCGCGCTCCGCGGCGATGCGGCGCACCTCCTCGACGTCGTGCTCGGGCATGTGCGGGCCGGCGACGATCACGCCGCGGTGCCCGTCCGGCATTGCGGCGCGGGCGAAGGCCCGCGCGAGCCCGGCGCCATCGCCCCCCGCGCCCACCATCGCGAGCACGTAGGGGGATCCGCCCGTCGTGGTGACGGCGCGCGCGGCGGGGCGGCCGTGCGCGAGGTAGCCCGTGTACCGCACGTTCACCCGGCCCGGGACCTTCAGATCGGTGAGGGGGTCGTGCACGAGGGGGTCGCCGTAGACCCACACCTCGTCGTACCAGTTCTTCAGCGCCCGCGCGGTGCGCGCCTCTTTCCACTCCGGCACGGCGGTCGCGGCGTCGTCGAGCACGTCGCGCAGTCCGAGAACGATGCGCCCACCGGCGTGGCGCACGGCGTCGAGGGCGGGTTCGAGCTCGCCGCGGAAACCGCGCGCGTGCTTGTCGACGATGAGCACGTCGGGGGCGAACGACGCGAGCGCGGCGTGCAGCACGGCCTGGCGCATCGCGATGATGTGCTCGGAGCCGACCGAGAGGTGGCGCGAGCGGTAGCGCCCGCGGTCGTCCTTCGAGAGCGCGGGAATCGACACGATGTCGCATCCGGCGGGTCGCCCCGCGTGCGCCACGTCGGGGGCGCTCGTGAGGAGCAGCAGGTCGACCGCGACGCCGGATCCGCGCAGCGCGTGAGCGATCGCCAGGTTGCGCCGAATGTGGCCGAGACCCTGCGCGTCGTGCGAGTAGAGCGCGACGCGGAGGTGCCTTTCGGGGTCCGTCGTGTGTGTCATGTCACCCACGATGACAGTCGGCGATGAGACGCCTATGACCCGTCCATGAGGGGCCTCTTAGAGAACCGCCGACGCGGCTCCCGGCGGGTCACACCAGGCGGTATCCGGCGCCGCGCACGGTCTCGATGCGGTGCGCCCCGAGCTTCTGCCGCAGGTAGCCGATGTAGACGTCGGCGATGTTCGAGCCGGGGTCGAAGTCGTAGCCCCACACGCGGCTCAGGAGTTGTTCGCGGCTGAGCACCTGACCGGCGTGGCGCACAAGTTCCTCGGCGAGCGCGTACTCCCGCGCCGAGAGGTCGATCGGCGGCTGGTCGTCGACGCGGGCCTGCCGCGTGCGCACGTCGAGCGTGAGATCACGATGACGGAGCTCGTTCGCGGGGGCCGCGGTGTCCGCGTCGCGGCGCATGCGCAGCCGGATCCGCGCGAGTAGCTCGTCGAAGCGGAAGGGCTTGCCGAGATAGTCGTCGGCGCCGCCCTCGAGGCCGGCGACGGTGTCGCCGACCTCGGTTCGCGCCGTGAGCATGATGATCGGCATGCGGGATCCGGATCCGCGCAGCTCCTCCAGCACCTCGAAGCCGGTCTTCCCCGGCATGTTCACGTCGAGCACGAGCAGGTCGAACTCGTCGGTCTGGGCGAGCGCGAGCGCAGAGGCGCCGTCGTGGGCGACGTGAGTGGCGTAGCCCGCCGCGCGCAGGCCCTTCTCGATGAAGGCGGCGATGCGCTTCTCGTCATCGGCGATGAGGATCGATGCCACCGGCGGGCCTTTCGTTGAGGGGTACGGAGATCTGGAAGATCGAGCCGCCGCCTGGCGCGTCCGTGACGCTCGCGGATCCGCCGTGGGCGCGGGCGATGACCTGAACGATGTTGAGGCCGAGCCCGCTGCCCGGCTTCTCCGCCGCCCCGCGCGTGAAGCGTTCGAAGACGCTCTGCTTGTCGGCGTCGGCGACGCCCGGTCCGTAATCGCGCACCCACAGGTGCAACTGGCCGGCGTCGGTGTGGCTGCCGATCACGAATCGGCCGCCGCCGTGGGTGACGGCGTTCTGGGAGAGCTGCAGCAGCGCCTGCGTGATCCTGGCCGCATCGAGCGGGGCGACCACCTCGGCGATCGGACCGGCGGCGACGTCCGCGCCGTCGATTCCGGAAGCCTTGCGCGTGACCTGGGCGATGAGGTCGGCGGCGTCGGTCGGCACGGGCTGAACGGGCGTCGGCCCGTGCAGCGACGCCGTCGAGGACAGGTCCTGCACGAGCCTGCTCATGCGGTCGAGTTCGTCGACGACGAGCGCCTGCGTCTCGCGCACATCGCTCGGCTCTTCGGGATCCAGCAGCTCCACGTGGCCGCGGACGATGGTCAGCGGGGTCTTGAGCTCGTGCCCGACGTCGCTCAGCAGCTGGCGCTGCGAGTCGAGGGCCCCGTCGAGGCGGTCGAGCATGGCGTTCATCGTGGCGGCGAGCTCGGAGACGTCGTCGCGTCCCTCGATCGGGAGGCGCTCCCCGAGCGACTGCGCCGATACCCGCTCGGCCGTCTCGCGCATGCGGCGCAACGGGCGGAGCAGGCGCCCGGCGACGATCGTCGCCACGCCCGCGATCACGACGATGACGACGATCGACGAGATGACGAAGATCCGGCCCGGTTCGACCAGCTCGGACAGCTCCGCGTGCACGTCATACGCCATGATGAACAGCACGTTGGAGGCGTCCGGGGCGTTCGGAAGCTCCACGGGCGCGGCGAGGAAGCGCCAGTTGACGCCCTCATCGGCGTAGGTGCCGAGCACGGGATCGCCGCCCGCCGCCGACTCGACGGCGAACGGCACGAAGCCGGGCGCCTCGCGCAGGTCGACGTCGAGGGGCACGCCGGGGAGGTACGCGATGTTGTCGTCGACGACGCCGAGCACGCCCGTGTTGTCGTCGGGGCTCATGCGCCGCACGATGTCCTCGAGCGCCTCGCGCGAGGATCCCCAACCGAGGGGGTTGGCTTCGTCGCCCTCGACGATGAAGCGCGCCGACTCGAGGTTCGCCCGCAGCCGGTCCTCGACCTGATGCATGATCGTCGCCCGCTCTACGACGAAGACGGCCGCGGCGACGGCCGCGAGACCGAGCGCGGCGACGAGCGTGATGACGACGACGAGGCGCACGCGCACCGATACAACGGGCATGCGTCGCTTCGGAGGCCTCGAGTCGTTCACGCCTCTCAGTATTGCTCCCCGCGTCGGCGGAATCCGGGCGATTCGGCCTCCATAAGAGCCTTCTCATCGAGCGGTGATGCGCAGTTTATGCCGAACCCGCACCATGGAGTCATGACCCGGAAAGCTGTCATCCTCACCTTCGTGGGCGGCCTGGCGCTCGCCGCGATCGTCGGCGGTGGCGCGCTCGCGGCCTCGGCGCTCGCGCCGCAGACCACGGGCGGGCACGTGCTCGACGGCGGCGCGATCACCGGCGAATACACCGTGACGCCCACACCGTCTCCCACGGCTCCGGCAGGCCCGACCGCCACCCCGTCGCCGAGCGCCTCCCCCAGCGCCTCCCCCACACCGGACAAGAAGCCGACCCCCGCGCCGGCGCCCGCGTCGCAGGCGCCCGCACCGGAACCCGCACCCGCACCGGATCCCGCGCCGGCACCCGCTCCCGAGCCCAAGTATGTGCCCCCGGCACCGCCCGTCGAGGTCGACGATGACGATGACTGGGACGACGACGGAGACGACGACTGGGACGACGATGACGGAGACGATGACTGGGACGACGATGACGGAGACGACGACGACTGATCGTCGCCGCCGATCGCGCCGCGCGGATCCGCTTCTCTCCGGCACCTCCTCCGCGGTCGGCGGAGGAGGCGCCGGAGATGCGTGGGGTTAGGACGGATCCGTCACCGCGAGGCCGTCGCCCGACGCGGCCACGTCGACCCGCACCATGTCGCCGTCGTGGATCCGGCCCGCGAGGATGCCCTTCGCCAGCTGATCCTGCACCTGCTTCTGGATGAGCCGGCGCAACGGGCGGGCGCCGAACGCGGGGTCGTAGCCGCGCTCCGCGAGCCACGTCCGGGCGTCCGGGGTGACGGCGAGCGTGAGCCGGCGATCCGCCAGGCGACGCTGCAGCAGGTCGATCTGCAGCTCGACGATCTGCGCGAGCTCGTCCTCGCCGAGGGCCGTGAACACCACGATGTCGTCGAGGCGGTTCACGAACTCGGGCTTGAACGAGCGCTGCACGAGCTCGAGCACCTGCTCGCGCTTGGTCTCGAGCGGGATCATCGGGTCGATGAGGATCGGCGATCCGATGTTGCTCGTGAGGATCAGGATGACGTTCTTGAAGTCGACCGTGCGGCCCTGACCGTCGGTCAGGCGCCCGTCGTCCATCACCTGCAGCAGCACGTCGAACACCTCGGGGTGCGCCTTCTCGACCTCGTCGAGCAGCACCACCGAGTAGGGGCGGCGACGCACGGCCTCGGTGAGCTGACCGCCCTGGTCGTAGCCGACGTACCCGGGAGGGGCACCGACGAGGCGCGAGACGGAGTGCTTCTCGCCGTACTCGGACATGTCGATGCGGATCATCGCCTGCTCGTCGTCGAAGAGGAACTCCGCGAGGGCCTTCGCGAGTTCGGTCTTGCCGACGCCGGTGGGGCCGAGGAACATGAAGGATCCGGTCGGCCGGTTCGGGTCCGACAGCCCGGCGCGCGAGCGTCGCACCGCGTCGGAGACGGCGGCGACCGCCTCGCGCTGCCCGATGAGCCGCTTGCCGAGCTCGGCCTCGAGGTGCAGGAGCTTCTCGCTCTCGCCCTGCAGCAGGCGCCCGACGGGGATGCCGGTCCACGCGGCGATGACGCCCGCGATGTCCTCGTCGGTCACCTGGTCGCCGACCATCCGCTCGCCCTGCTGCTCGGCGGCCTCCGCCTCGGTGAGCTCGCGCTCGAGGGCGGGAATCTCGCCGTAGAGCAGGCGCGATGCCTTCTCCAGCTGACCCTCGCGCTGGGCGCGTTCGGCCTGGATCCGCGCCTCGTCGAGGCGGGTCTTCAGCTCGCCGACGCGGTTGAGCGAGGCGCGCTCGGCCTCCCAGCGGGCCTGCATCTCGTCGAGCTGCTTCTGCTGCTCGGCCATGGTGTCGCGGAGGGTGGCGAGGCGCTCCTTCGAGGCCGGGTCCTTCTCCTTCTTGAGCGCGAGCTCTTCGAGCTTCAGGCGGTCGACGTGGCGGCGCAGCTCGTCGATCTCGAGCGGGGCGGAGTCGATCTCCATGCGCAGCCGGCTCGCCGCCTCGTCGATCAGGTCGATGGCCTTGTCCGGCAGCTGGCGGCTCGGGATGTAGCGGTGCGAGAGCGACGCCGCCGCGACGAGCGCGCCGTCGGCGATCGACACCTTGTGGTGCGCCTCGTAGCGCTGCTTGAGACCGCGCAGGATCGCAATGGTGTCCTCCACCGACGGCTCGCCCACGTACACCTGCTGGAAGCGGCGCTCGAGGGCCGCGTCCTTCTCGATGAACTCGCGGTACTCGTTGAGCGTCGTCGCGCCGATGAGCCGCAGCTCGCCGCGGGCGAGCATCGGCTTGAGCATGTTCGCGGCCGCGACGGATCCCTCCCCGCCGCCCGCGCCCATGAGCACGTGCAGCTCGTCGATGAAGGTCACGACGCGACCCTCCGACTCGGTGATCTCCTGCAGGACGCTCTTCAGGCGTTCCTCGAACTGACCGCGGTACATCGCGCCCGCGACGAGCGCCGAGATGTCGAGGGCGATCAGCTCCTTGCCCTTCAGCGATTCCGCGACGTCGCCCGCGACGATGCGCTGGGCGAGGCCCTCGACGACGGCCGTCTTGCCGACGCCGGGCTCACCGATGAGCACGGGGTTGTTCTTGGTGCGGCGCGTCAGCACCTGGCTCACGCGGCGGATCTCGCTGTCGCGTCCGATCACCGGGTCGAGCTTGCCGCTGCGGGCGCGCTCGGTGAGGTTGATGCCGAACTGCTCGAGTGCGCTCTTCTGCTCTTCTTGTTGTGCCGCCATGTTTTACCTCCTGGGTGATCGAATCCTGGGTGATCAAACTTGAGTAGGGTTGACTCAAGTTTAGCACCGCCGAGGGCACAACCGCTCGCCGCGGGTTCGGCGCCCGACGCACCCGGGTCCCGGATCCGCCGGACCACCCCGCGCGTCAGGCCCGCACGCCGTACAGCTCGCCGATCTCCTTCGACCCCATGCCCCGACTGTAGGTGGGATGCTGCGGCCAGCCCTCGGGAGAGTCCTCCCATTCCTCCTGCCTGCCGTACGGCAGGAGGTCGACCAGGCCCTGCAGGTGACTGAGCCGCTCGGTGCCGCGACCGTTCGTGTGCCAGGTGCGGTACACGGTGTCGCCGTCGCGGAGGAAGACGTTCACCGCGAACCCCGCCCCGGGAGGGGCGCCGACATCGGCGCCGAAGGAGCTGTCGGCGCTGGAGTACCACGCCATCTTGTTGCCCACGCGGTCGCGATACGCCAGGAGCTCGTCGATGGGGCCGTTGCTGACGATCACGAATCGGGCGTCGTAGTACCGCTCCAGCACGTCGAGGCGCGTGAACTGCGAGGTGAACCCCGTGCAGCCCGGACACTGCCACGTGTTGCCATCCGACCACATGTGGTTGTAGACGATCAGCTGCGAGCGGCCGCCGAAGACCTCGGCCAGGGTCACCGGACCCTCCTCGCCGACCAGGGTGTACGCGGGCAACTCGACCATCGGCAGGCGACGGCGCTCGGCCGCGATCGCGTCGAGCTCGCGGGTGGCGGCCTTCTCGCGCACCCTCAGGTCATCGAGCCGGCGCTGCCATTCCTCGGCGGACATGATCGGGGGAAGGGGTACGGCGCTCATCGCAACCTCCGTCATCGGAATCGGTCGCCCTCAGTCTGCGCGCGGACACCGGCGCCGTCAACGGGGTGCGCGCGGCCCGCCGCGGCCGAACGCACGCTGGCGGGCGCGGAAAGCGGATCCCCGCGGCGGATCCGGGTACACCGGGGCCTAGATCCAGCCCTTCTCCTCCGCGATCAGCACGGCCTGTTGGCGCGTCTCCACGCCGAGCTTTCCGAGCACGACCGAGACGTGGTTGCGCACCGTGCCGGGCGCGAGCGACAGGGTGCGGGCGATCTGGCCCGTCGTCTCCCCGCGCCGTCCGACGCGCAGCACGTCGAGCTCGCGCGGCGTGAGCGGGCAGCGCACGTCGGTCAGAGCGTCGGCCGCGATCTCGGGATCCACGTACCGGCCGCCCGCCGCCACCTTCCGCACGACCTGGGCGACCTCGTCGGCCCCGCGCGATTTCGGGAGGAAGCCCGCGACCCCCGACGACAGCGCGCGGCGCAGCACACCGGGCCGGGCGTGACGGGTGACGACGACGAAGCGCGACGCGATGCGGCGGCTCAGCTGCGCCGCGACGTCGACCCCGTCGGCGCCCGGCATCTCGAGGTCGAGCACGCACACATCGGGCTCGAGCTCGAGGGCCCTGGCGATCGCCTCGGTGCCATCGGCGCACTCGGCCACGACATCGATGTCCTCCTCGAGGCGCAGCAGCGCGGCGAGCGCCGAACGGATCATGGCCTCGTCATCGGCCAGCAGAACGCGGATCATCGCTCCCCCTCCTCCGGAACCCGGACCACGACGGCGAATTCGTGCGGCTCGCGCCGCACGTCGAGGCTGCCGCCCGCCTCCGCGACGCGCCGCGCAATCCCCTCCAGGCCGGATCCGTCCGTGCCGTCCTGGCCGCCCGCGCGGTCGTTGACGATCTCGTAGCGCCACCCGTCGACCCCCGACTCGAGCGCGAGGCGCGCGCGGCGGCCGCCGCCATGCCGCAGGACGTTCGTCGTGGTCTCGCGGATCACGGGCCCGAGCACGTCGGCGGGCGCCGCATCGACGTCGTCCGGCGCCTCGGCGGTCGCCGAGATCCCCGCCGCCTGTAGCAGGTCGCGCGCGTTCGCGATCTCGTCCGCGAGCGACACCGTTCGGAATCTCGTCGCGAGCTCGCGCGTGCCCTGCGTCGCCTCCGCCACGCTCACGCGCGCCGCGCGGATCTGCTCGAGGGCGGCGTCCGGATCCCGCCCCATCAGCTTCTCCGCGAGCTCGAGCTGCAGCGCGATGACCTGCAGGTGGTGGCCCTGCAGGTCGTGCACGTCGGTCGCGACGCGCAGTCGCTCCTGCGTCGCCGCGAGGCGCGACTCGACGCCGCGCGCGCGGTCGAAGGCGAGGAGCACGTCCCACCACCACAGCGAGGTGACGCTCGCCGTCGGCAGCGCGATCGAGAAGATCATGCCGATCGCCCAGACCGGGGAGTGCAGCTCGACCGGCGTCTGCGCCCTCTCGATCACGGCGATGGCAACGAGCGCCGCCGTCACGGCGATCACGACGCGCAGCCGCACCCCGCGCGGCCAGTTGAGGATCACGACGGGCTGCAGGAGGAACGCCGCCCCCGCGAGCCAGCTGCCCGTGAGCGCGGGCATCGCGACCGCGGCCGCGGCGCACACGAGGAGGCCCGGGATGTCCCGGCGCGGCAGCAGCGGCCCCTGGTCCTCGCGGCGGCGATAGGCGAGCAGCACCCAGGCCGTGCCGCCGAACCACAGCGCGCCGACCGCGAGGGCGAGCGGGTCGACGTCGAACTCCCCCTCCGATGTTCCCCACGCCCCGGCCCACGCCGTGACGAAGAACAGCTCGAACAGCAGCACCGCCGAAACGGTGTACCACCACGTCGCCCAGATGCCGCGGGCGAGTTCGAAGGATCCGCGACCGCGGGCATGGGCTCTGCTACTCACAGACCCAGCGTAGGCGCATGACACATGTCATGGGAGGAGCGTGACGACCGCCTCGAAGCCGGTGACAGGACGACACTGCCGCGAACGCGTCCGTGCCGGTGAACTGGAGTCATCCGGCGCGGGGAACCCCGCGACAGCGAAACCCGCGACAACAACCCCCGCGACTACGAATAGAGAGCAGACCATGAACCTCATCGACACCTTCCAGGACCTCGTCGCCCGCGTGCCCGAGCTCGTGCAGCCGCTCATCGTCGCCCTCGCGGGCGCCGTGCCCTTCGTCGAGGGCGAGGGTGCGGCGGCGATCGGCGTGATCGGCGGCATTCATCCCGTGATTGCCGCGCTGGCGGGCGCGATCGGCAACTTCGTGTGCGTCGCGATCCTCGTCCTCCTGAGCGCGGGCACGCGCCGCGCGATCGTGGAGCGGCGGCGCGTCGCGGTCGCGGCGGGCGGCGGTTCCGTCGCCGCGCCCGAGCCCGCCTCGCCGCGCAAGGAAAAGTTCCAGCGCGCGCTCGTGCGCTACGGCGTTCCGGGGGTGAGCCTGCTCGGGCCGCTGCTGCTGCCCACGCAGTTCACGGCGACGATGCTGGCGGCGGCGGGCGTGACCCGCGCCCGGATCCTCTTCTGGCAGGGTCTCGCGATCGTGCTCTGGACGACCCTCATCACCCTCGTGATCACGGGCGTCATCTCCGTCGCGCAGTGATCCCTCGTCGGAGCGGGGGCTCCGGGACGCGGCTCAGCCGCGGGCCCGGAGCACGCGGCGGTAGATCTCGAGCATCGCCTCGGTCCGCGAGGACTGCAGGAACTCGCGCCGGACGCGCTCAGCGGGAACAGGCAGGGATCCGCTCGTCGCGTCGCGCTCCACGCGACGCAGCGCCTCGGCGAGCTCGGCGATACGGGCGCGCTCGGAGCCGGCGGCGGCGACCCGCCACACTCCCCCGCCCATCTCGTCGGCAATGTCGGGGTCGCTGACGATCGAGGGGGTGCCGAGCTGGGCCGCCTCGAACGGCGTCATCCCCTGCGCCTCGAAGCCGATGGAGGTCTGCACGAGCGCCGTGGCGGCGGCGATGCGGGCGAGGGTGTCGGCGTACGACATCCGACCTCGGAAAATCACGCGCTCGCGCAGCCCGCGGTCGCGGGTGAAGCGCTCGGCCTCCTCGCGCTGAAAGCCGCTGCCGATGATCTCGACGGGCAGGCGTATGCCGCTTTCGGCATACGCCTGGAGGAAGGGCATCAGGCGCTTTTCGGGGCTCATCCGGCCGACCCAGACCAGCGCCCCGGAGGGCGCGGATCCCTCGAGGCGGGCGAGCAGGTCGTCGTCGATGCCGTTCCACACGACGTCGACATGAGGCGCGATGCCGTGCGCCTCGAGCCGCCGCGCGAAGTGGGCGGAGGGCGCGGTCACGGCGGCGGCGCGCGAGGCGAGACCGCGCAGGTGTGCCCAGCCGTCCCAGCCCGCGCCGGATCCGCGGAGCTCGACGCGCCGCCAGAGGTTGATCGCCGCGAGGACGGCGCGCGGGAAGGGCGCGGTGGCGGCGATGCCCGCGTCGACGCGGTTGTGCATGGTGTGCACGACCGGGATCCGCGCGCGCTCGGCGAAGCGATAGCCGAGGAACGCGCCCCAGTAGTCGGCCTGCACGTGCACGAGGTCGGGCAGGGGCGCGCCATCGCGCTCGACGCGGCCGACGATTCCGAGATCGACGGCGCGCTCCGCGGCGGCGGGCCACACGGCCGAGTACTCCCAGTCGGGAGGGATCGGAACGGAGGGAACGTCGAGACATACGTTTCCCGGCATATGCTGCTGATTGAAGCCGTGCCGGCGCGGCGAGACGATCGTCACGACGTGCCCGGCCCGCTCGAGATACTTCATCTGCAGCCGCATCGCCACCTGCGCCCCGCCGCTGGTGGCGGGATGCTGATCGCCGAACATGACGACGTGCAGCGGGCGGCTCATGCCGGGATCTGCTCTCCCCGATACAGCGCCTCGAAGGTGTCGAGCGTGCGCGTGATGTCGTGCGCGGCCACCAGCTCGAGCGACGCGCGCTGCATGCGCTCATACTCGCCCACCTCGGCGTCGAGCACCCGGTTCAGGCGATCGGTCAGCACGTCGACGTCCTCGGGCGGGAAGAGGTACCCGTTCTCGCCCTCGCGAACGAGGTGCGGCAGGGCGACGGCATCGGCGGCGACGATCGGCAGGCCCGAGGCCATCGCCTCCATCGTCGCGATCGACTGCAGCTCGGCGATCGACGCGATCGCGAACACACTCGCGCGCGTGAGCGCGGCGCGCAGGTCCTCGTCGCTCGTGCGCCCGTGGAACACGACGCGCTCGCGGATCCCGAGCTCTTCCGCGAGGCGCTCGAGCGCCTCGCGCTGGTCGCCGTCGCCGACGAGTTCGACGATCGCGTCCGGGATCCGGGCGGCGGCCCGAAGCACGTCGCCGACGCGCTTCTCCGAGGTGAGGCGCCCGACGAACACGATGCGCTTCTCCTCGCGCGGGCCGATCTCGGCGGTGTACTGCGACATGTCGATGCCGCAGCTGATCGGGATGACGCCGGAGATGTCGATCGTCTGCTCGAGGAAGTCGGCGGCCTTGCGCGTGGGCGTCGTCACGGCGGAGGCCATGTCGAAGGTGCGCTTCGCGTCGTCCCAGGCGAGCTTGACGAAGATCCGGTTGCCCCACTCGGGCAGGCGCGTGAAGTCGAGGATGTTCTCGGCCATCGTGTGGTTCGTCGCGATGACGGGAATGCCGCGCTTGCGCGCCTCGCGGGTGAGGCCCCGGCCGATCACGATGTGCGACTGGATGTGCACGACGTCGGGACGCACCGTGTCGAGTACCTTGCGGGCGTAGTGCTTCGAGCGCCACGGCCACACGAAGCGCAGCCAGTCGTGATTCGGCCACCGCACCGAGGGGAGGCGGTGCAGGACGAGGTCCTCCCCCTCCACCTTCTCGATGCGCGGCTTCTCGAGCGCATAGCGGTCGTTCGGCGCGCTCACGTGAACGGTGTGGCCGCGCTGCACCAGGCCCGCCGAGAGGCGCTCCGCGAAGCGCGCGGCGCCGTTGATATCGGGCGTGAAGGTGTCGCAGCCCATGAGGATCCGCAGGGGTCGTCGATCAGGCACGCTTCGACGCTACACGGTGCAGGTTAAGACTGGGCGCCCCACCAGGCCAGAAGTCGCTTCTCGGCCTCTTCCTCGCCGAGCGGGCCCTCGTCGAGGCGCAGCTCCAGGAGGAAGCGGTAGGCCGTGCCGACCTGCGGCCCCGGCGCGATGCCGAGGATCCGCTGGATCTGGTTGCCGTCGAGGTCGGGGCGGATCGCGTCGACCTCCTCCTGTTCCCGTAGCTCGGCGATGCGCGTCTCGATGTCGTCGTACGCGGCCGCGAGCCGGCGCGCCTTGCGCTGGTTGCGGGTCGTGACGTCGGCGCGGGTGAGGATGTGCAGGCGCTCGAGCTCGTCTCCGGCGTCGCGCACGTAGCGGCGCACGGCGGAATCGGTCCACGCTCCCTCCGCGTATCCGAAGAAGCGCAGGTGGAGCTCGATGAGCGTGCCGACCGTCTGGATCGTCGCCGTGTCGAACTTCAGCTTCTGCAACCGCTTCTTCGCCATGCGCGACCCGACGACGTCGTGGTGGTAGAAGCTCACGGCCCCACCGGGCTCGAGCTTGCGGGTGCGGGGCTTGCCGATGTCGTGCAGCAGAGCCGCGATGCGCAGGGCCACGTCGGGCTCCGCGCCCGGGTGGCGCTCGTGCTCGAGGTCGATCGCCTGCTGCAGCACCGTCAAAGAGTGTTCGTAGACGTCCTTGTGGTGATGATGCTCGTCGACCTCGAGCTTCATGGCGGCGATCTCCGGCAGGAACTCGTCGGACAGGCCCGTCTCCACGAGCACGCGGATCCCGCGCACCGGATCCGCCGTCTGCATCATCCGCACGATCTCGGACTGCACGCGCTCGGCGCTGACGATCTCGATCGTGCCGCGCAGCCTCTCGATCGCCTCGCGGGTGCCATCGTCGACGTCGAATCCGAGCTGCGCCGCGAAGCGCGCGGCCCGCAGCATGCGCAGGGGATCGTCGCCGAAGCTGACGGCCGGGTCGATCGGGGTGCGCAGCACGCCCGCGAGGAGATCCTCGACGCCGCCCGTGGGATCCACCAGCGTGACCTGCGGAACCCGCAGCGCCATGGCGTTGACGGTGAAGTCGCGGCGGGTCAGGTCGCCCTCGAGGCTGTCGCCGAAGGCGACGACGGGCTTGCGCGTCACGCCGTCGTAGCTGTCGGCCCGGTAGGTCGTGATCTCGACCTGCTCGCCCTGGACGCGGGCGCCGATCGTGCCGAAGGCACGGCCGATGTCCCACTGCGTCGTCGAGACGGGCGTGACGATCCTCAGGATCTCGTCGGGCTGAGCGTCGGTGGTGAAGTCGAGGTCGTGCGTCGCGCGGCCGAGGAGAGCGTCGCGCACGGGCCCGCCGACGACCGCGAGGTCGCGCCCGGCGTCGGCGAAGGCCTTCGCGAGCGTCGCGACGACCGGGTGCTGCGCGAGGTCACCGAGGCGGGCGAGACCGGCGGCCATGTTGAGCATGCCTCCCAGGGTACTGCCGCCCCCTGGGCGAGCCCCCGTGTCCCAGTTGAGGTGGGAATACGGGCGCCATACCCGCATTACGTGGGACACGGGGTGGGGCGTGTCCCACTTGAGGCGGGAATACGGGCGCTATACCCGCACTAAGTGGGACACGGGTCGAGGCGTGTCCCACTTAATGCGGGAATACGGGCGCCATACCCGCACCAAGTGGGACACGGGACGAAGCGTGTCCCACTTAATGCGGGAATACGGGCGTCATACCCGCACCAAGTGGGACACGGGACGGGGTCAGGCCGCCGACCAGCCGCCGTCCGAGGGCAGGATGACGCCGTTGAGGTTCGTCGCGTCGTCGCTGAGGAGGAACGAGATGCTCGCGGCGAGCTGCGATGCCTGGGCGATCGAGGGGATCGCCGCCATGCCCCGCTGGATCCGCTCCGCACCCAGCTCCGAGGCGAAGGTGCCGTCGATCCCGGTTGCGACGCCGCCCGGCGCGACGGCGTTGATCCGCAGGCCCTTCAGCGCGTAGAGGTATGCGGCGCTCTTCGTCATGCCGACGACGGCATGCTTCGACGCGGTGTACGCGGTGCCTGCGGCGGATCCGCGGAGGCCGGCCTCGCTGGCCACGTTCACGATGTTGCCGGCGCCGCGCTCGAGCATGCCCGGGATGACGGCCTTCATCAGCTTGAACGATCCGGTGACGTTGACGGCGAAGACGCGATCCCACAGATCCTGCTCGATCTCGTGAACCGGCTGCATCCGGTCCATGATGCCGGCGACGTTTGCGAGGCCGTCGACCTGTACGCCCGCGGCCTCCATGATCCGAGCGACGGCGTCGTCATCGGTGATGTTCGCGGTGACGGTGACGACATCCTGCTCGGCGTGCTCGGCGGCGAAGTCGCCCAGTCCCTTCTCGTTCATGTCGACGGCGATGACCCGCCCGCCCTCGCGCGCGATGCGGCTCGCCGTGGCGCGGCCGATGCCGCTGCCCGCGCCGGTGACGATGATGGTCTGTCCGTCGAATCGGCCGGGGAGGATCTTCTCCTCCCACGACTGCAACTGGGGTCCCTGCGGGGCGTCAGCCATGACATTTCCCTTCATAGAAAGATAACCGGACATTTATGTCCGGTACTATGCTACTGCTATGTCGAGCACGGGGGAAGCTCCCAAGAAGAATCGCGGCCCGGCCGCCGCCGCGGAGAACCGCCAAGCGCTCATCGACGCCGCGCGCGACCTCTTCGCCGAGCAGGGTTTCTCCGTGCCGTTCAGCGCGATCGCGCGCCGCGCCGGCGTCGGGCAGGCAAGCCTGTACCGCCATTTCCCCGACAAGGTCGCGATCGGCGTCGCGGTCTTCGAAGAGAACCTGCGCCTTCTCGAGGCGCGCCCCGTCGGGCTGCACGACTTCCTCGTCTCGATCGCCGACCAGGCGAAGGTATCGGCCTCGCTTCTCGAGGCGCTCGTGACCTCCCGCTCGCCCCTCGCCGAGGACCTCGCGGTACGCCTATCCGCGATCATCACCGACATGATCGCGCGCGACGATCTCCCGCCGGCCACCACGGTCGACGACGTGCAGGCGGCGGTGAGCATGGTGGCGTTCCACACCGCCGCTGCCCCGACACCCGACGCCGCCGAGCGTGCGATCGCAATCGTCGAGCGCGGCCTACGCGCGATATGAACACCGGCGAGAATGGGGGAGTGCTGAACCCCGATCCCGAGCTCTGCCGACGCCTTTCCGCCGACCTCGCCGACGCCCACTTCCGCTCCGAACCGATGCGGGCGCGCTGGGGCATCGAGGCTGACGACGCCATCGGGCGCACCCTGCGCACGCCCGCGCTGCGAGGGCTCGGCGACGCGGACGACCCCCAGGCGGTCCTCGCGCGCCTGCTGATCTTCGGGGTCGCCCAAGCCGCGCCGCTCGTCGACGCGGCGCTGCCGCGACTCGGATCCGCAGGGCTCGTCGAGCTGGGGCTCGCACGCCGCGACGCGGGCGACATCGTGCCGACCGCCATCGTCCGACCGCAGTCGTTCCACGACGACCGGGGCCCGGGCGAATGGATCATCGCGGCCGACCTCGACGAGATCGCCACGGGCGGCGGCGCCCTGGCCGAGGATCACGTTCTCGGCGTCGGCGGGGCATCACTGACCCTCGCGGGGCTTCAGCTGCCGACGGCCGCGGGACGCGTGCTCGACCTCGGCACGGGGTGCGGGGTGCAGGCGCTGCGCGCCCGCCGATACGCCGACGTCGTCGTCGCGACCGACATCTCCTCGCGCGCCCTGCAGTTCACGCGGATGAACGCCCTGATCAACGACACCGAAGGCCTCGATGTTCGCGAGGGCTCGCTGTTCGATCCGGTGGCGGGCGAGACCTTCGACCGGATCGTGTCGAACCCACCGTTCGTGATCACCCCGCGCGTTCAGGGCGTGCCGGAGTACGAGTACCGCGACGGCGGGCTCGTCGGCGACGCCCTCGTCGAGCAGGTCGTGGCGGGCGTGGGGGAGCATCTCGTTCCCGGCGGCACGGCCCAGTTCCTCGCGAACTGGGAGACGAAGGACGGTGTCGCGGGACTCGACCGCTTCCGCGCATGGGTGGAGTCCTCCGCCGTCCCGCTCGACGCCTGGGTGATCGAACGCGAGACGCTGAACCCGATCGAGTACGCGGAGATGTGGATCCGCGACGGCGGTACCGCGCCCGGCTCGCCCGAACACGACCGCCTGCTGACAGCGTGGCTCGACGACTTCGCCGCCCGCGGCGTGAGCGAGATCGGCTTCGGTTACGTGCTGCTGCGCCGGCCGGCCGGGGCCCCGACGCTTGCGCGGTATGAGCGCGTGTCGCAGCCGATCCCCTCGGAGGGTGCCCTCGGATCCCACCTCGCGGAGGTTCTCGCGGCCCACGACGCGCAGTCGGCGCTGAGCGATGACGCGCTTCTCGAACGCCGCCTGTCGGCCGCGTCCGATGTCACGGAGACCCGGCATTACCTTCCGGGCGCCGAGAACCCTACGGTGATCGAGCTGCGCCAGGGCGGCGGCTTCGGCCGCTCGATCCAGGCGGATCCGGCCCTCGCGGGCCTCGTCGGCGCGAGCGACGGCGAGCTGTCGGCGGGTCAGATCCTCGGCGCGCTGGCGCAGCTGCTCGAGGTGGACGAGGGCGCACTCACGGCCTCGGTACTGCCCGCCGTCCGCGCCCTGATCGACGACGGCTTCCTCCGCCTCTAGCACCCGTGTCCCACTTGGTGCGGTAATAGGGCCGGCATAACGACCACAAGTGGGACACACCCCGAGGCATGTCCCACCTAATGCCGGAATAACCCCCGCATAACGACCACAAGTGGGACACGCCCCAGGGCATGTCCCACTTACTGCGGGAATAGCCCCCACATAACAACCACAAGTGGGACACACCCCCAAGGCGTGTCCCACTTACTGCCGGAATAACCCCCACATACCGACCACAACTGGGACACGCCCCGAGGCGTGTCCCAGTTAGCGCCGGAACCGGGGCTACGCGTCCCGCAGGAGGCCGTGGGAGGGGGTGACGGTGAACTGGTGCGGCTCGGTGAAGCCCGCCTTCGCGAAGGCCTCGGCCACCGTCGAACGGGTGTCGGCGAGCTTGTCCGCCTCGACGACGGCGATCGCGGCGCCGCCGAACCCACCGCCCGTCATGCGGGATCCGATGGCGCCCGCCTCGAGCGCCGCCGTCACGGCGGTGTCGAGCTCGGGTACGGAGATCTCGAAGTCGTCGCGCATCGAGACGTGCGAGGCGACGAGCAGCCCGCCGATCGCGCGCGGCCCCTCGGCGCGCAGCGTGTCGACGGTGTCGAGCACCCGCTGGTTCTCGGTCACGACGTGCGCAACGCGCCGGAAGGTGACGTCGTCGAGCACGGAGCGGGCGTGGTCGAGGTCGCCGACGGTGATGTCGCGCAGCGAGCGCACGCCCAGTTCGCGGGCGCCCTTCTCGCACGAGGCGCGGCGCTCACCGTAGCCTCCGGTCGAGTGCGCGTGCTTGACCTTCGTGTCGATGACGAGGATCTTCAGCCCCTCGCGCGCGAAACCGAGCTCGACGGCCTGGGTCTCGAGCGTGCGGCAGTCGAGGAACGTCGCGGCGTCGGTCTCGCCCATGAGGGAGGAGACCTGGTCCATGATGCCGGTCGGCGCCCCGACGGCGTGATTCTCGGCGGTGCGGCCGATCTTCGCCATGTCGAGGAGCGACAGGCCGAGCCCCCACACGTCGTCGATGGCACCCGCGGTCGCGCCCTCGATCGCGGCGGACGACGACAGGCCGGCGCCGACGGGCACCTCCGAGTCGATCGCGATGTCGAGGCCGGCGACGTCGGCGTGTGAGGCGTCGACGCGCGCCAGCGCTGCCCACGCGACGCCCAGCGGGTAGGCGGCCCACTCGGGCACCGCGCCGCTCGAGACGGCCTCGCCGGGCGCCCCGCCGAACAGGGCGGGCAGCTCGACGAGCGCGACCTCGACGGGGTTCGGGTCGAAGGTCGACGCGACGCGGATGATGTTGTCCGAGCGGCGCCCGACGGCCGCGTGCGTGCGATGCTCGATCGCGAACGGCAGCACGAAGCCCTCGTTGTAGTCGGTGTGCTCGCCGATGAGGTTCGCGCGGCCCGGCGCGGACCACACGCGCTCCGGCTCGGATCCGGTCAGCTGGCGGAAAAGTTCGGTCGCGGTGCTCATGCGATGGCCTCCCGGAGTCGTTCCGCGCCCACCTCGGGCGGGATCTCGGCGGTCCAGGCGCCCATGGCGGCCTCGGATCCGGCGAGGAATTTGAGCTTGTCGGCGGCGCGGCGCGGCGACGTCAGCTGCAGGTGCATGCGCACCGCGTCGCGGCCGACGTTGACGGGCGCCTGGTGCCAGGCCGCGATGTACGGCGTGGGGGTGTCGTACAGGCGGTCGACGCCGCCGAGGATCCGCAGGTAGACCTCGGCGAGCTCGTCGCGCTCGGCGCCGGTCAGCTCGGTGAAGTCGGCCGCGTGACGGCGGGGGACGAGGTGCACCTCGACGGGCCAGCGCGCCGCGAACGGCACATAGGCGAGCCAGTTCTCGGCCTCGAGCACGACGCGGGGCCCCGCCTGCTCGAAGTCGATGATCTGCTGGAACAGGTCCTTGCCCTGCTTCTCGATCTGCTGCAGCAGCGTCGTCGTGCGGGGCGTGATGTAGGGATACGAGTAGATCTGTCCGTGCGGGTGGTGCAGGGTCACGCCGATCTGCTCGCCGCGGTTCTCGAAGGGGAAGACCTGCTCGACACCGGGGAGCGCCGAGAGCGCGGCGGTGCGGTCGGCCCACGCCTCGATCACGGTGCGGGCGCGCGTGCGGGTCTGCGTTCCGAAGCTGCCGGTGCGCTCGGGGCTGAAGCACACGACCTCGCAGCGGCCGATCGCCGTGCGGGTGCGCCCGAGGCCGGGGGCGGCGAGGTCATCGAGGCCCTGCGGGGCGTCCTCGCCCTGCGGCACGCCGCCCGTCGCGAGAGCGAGGGCAGGGCCGAGCGACGGCGACTTGTTCTCGAAGACGGCGACGTCGTACTGGCTGGGCACCTCGGACGGGTTCGTCTCGCTCTGCGGCGCGAGCGGATCCAGCTCCGCGGGGGGCAGCATGGCGCGGTTCTGGCGGTTCGCGGCGACCGTGATCCACTCGCCCGTGAGCACGTCGCGACGCATGGTCGCGGTCTCGGGGCGCGGTGCGAGCTCGCGCTCGTCGATCCGGCGCTCCGGCGGCAGGCTCGTGTCGGGGTCGTCGAAGTAGATCAGCTCGCGGCCGTCGGCGAGGCGCGAGCTTCGCTTGACGACACCGCCCGTCAATTCGGTCACAGCGTCGATGGCGTTCGCAGTCACTATTCGCGCATCCCTCGTTCTCAGCGAAGTTGGTGTCTTGACACTGATCTTATCGGCCCGCGAGCCCCTGAGATTCCGCCCCGCGGGGTGCCTCTCAGCCGCCGGGAGAGTGGATCCGTAGAATCGACTTCTATGCCGCGCTCGCGGCCCTGTGCCTATGACATCCTCGATCCATCTCCCGCCTCGCCGGCACCCGCGCCGCGCAGCCCTCGCGCTGGCCGCCGCCGCGACGCTCGTCGCGCTCGCGGAGCCCGCCCTCGCGGCGAATGAGACCGAGGCGCCGGCCGCGAGCTTTGAGATGACGCTCGACGGCGGCGGGGTCGCCTCGGCGGGATCCGTCGAGGCGCGCTTCGCGGTCTCGGGCGGCGACGACGACATCGTCGTGACCCGCGGGGACGCGCTCGGATCCGCCGAGGAGGTGCGCGACTGGCTCGGAGGATCCGGATCCGCGAACACCCGGCTCGACGAGATCGAGGTGCCGACGGACGGCGACGACGACGCGGACGGCGAGGAGCTCACCGCGACGCTGTCGTTCGCCCGCCTCCCCGGGGGCGTGTACCCCCTCGCGGCGACGCGCGACGGCGACGAGCAGCGGGCCGTGGTCTACGTGCCCGCGGCCGAACAGCAGGGCGTCGCGGTGATCGTCCCCATCACGGCGCCGCCGATCGAGGCGGGCATCCTGTCGGCGGCGGAGCTGTCGGACCTCACCGCCGAGGACGGCGCGCTCACCGCGCAGCTCGACGCGGTCGAGGGCACGGCGGCCATCCTCGCCGTCGACCCCGCGATTCCCGCGGCGATCCGGGCGCTCGGCGATGCCGCCCCCGATGCCGCCGCGGCGTGGCTCGAGCGGCTCCTGGCGCTCCCCAACGACCGTTTCGCGCTGCAGTTCGGCGACGCCGATGTGACCCCGCAGCTCGACGCGGGCCTCGACACACCCCTGGTGCCGACCCACCTCGGAAACTTCCTCGACGAGTCGGCGGCGGACGCCACGCTCAGCTCGCTGCTCGACATCGGCTCGGATGGCCCGGCCCTGTTCTGGCCGGCCCCCGGATCCGCCGACGACGAGACCGTGGCGGCGCTCACCGCCGGCGCGGACGCGCGCGTGCTCGCGCCCGCCTCGAGCACCGTCGACGGCGCACCCGCGCTCGGCGACGCGGTGCTCGCCTACGACGACGGGCTCGCCGATGCCCTGATGACGGCCGCCGAGGAGACGGATCCGGACGCGCTCGCGCTCGGCACCGAGGTCGCGCGCGCGCAGCTGTGGCTCGAGGAGCTGGCGGCGGACGAGCCGCTGCTCATCGCCTTCGACCGCGGCGACACAGAACACCTCGCCGCGGCCGTCGAGACGGTGACCTCGCTCCCGGGCCGGGAGACGGCGGGTCTCGACGAGATCCTCGACGCGGGCAGCGGATCCGTCGCCCTCGAGGAGGCGCCGACGGACGAGGACCGCGTGAGGGCCGTCACCGCCTACCTCGACGATCAGGCGGGCCTCACGACGATCTCCACGGCGCTAGCCGAGCCCGCGGCGTTCCTGGGGGAGACGCGGGCCGAGCTCCAGCAGCTGCTCGCGGTCGGCTGGCAGGGCGATCCGGACGCCTGGGGGGTGCGCGCCACCGCGCTCGCGGCCCTGAACGACGACCGCGCGCACGCCATCGAGGTGCAGCAGCAACAACCCGTGCAGCTGCTCAGCGGTTCGGCGCCCATGCCGGTGTGGATCCGCAACGACCTGCCGTACGCCGCGGAGGTCACGATCGTCGCGATCTCCGACGATCCGCGGCTCGTGATCGAGCAGCGCACGGTCGTCACGGCGCAGCCCGACAGCGTCACGCGCGCGAAGGTCGACGTGAAGGCCCGCGTCGGATCCGGCGACGTCACGGTGCACTACTCCCTCGAGTCGGCCGCGGGCACCCAGATCGGCCCGACACGCGACGCCGACGTCACCGTGCGCGCCAGCTGGGAGCGCGTGGGCCTCGGCGTGCTCGGCGCGATCATCGTTCTTTTCCTCGGGATCGGCGGCGTGCGCCAGGCGCGCCGGCGGCGGCGCACCCGCGCGGCCGAGGCCCCGCCCGAGACCTCCTGAGTCGACCCCGGGGCGGGGGTGATCGCGCCCGCGGGTGCGGGCATCTGTCCGCCGGGTCCCTACAATGACCCCGTGCCCCATGCCCCCGTGTCCTTCCCCGTGCGCGCCGGTGGCGCGCTGCTCGTCTCGGCGCTCGCGGCGCTGAACCTCGCGGCCTGCGGACCCGCGACGCCCGAACCGCAGCAGCTCGTGCGCGTGACCAACGACGAGGAGCTGGCGGAAGCCGGATCGCTCGTCGCCGACGGCGGTCTCATCCTCATCGAGGAGGGCACCTATCACGGCACGCTCCAGGTGTCGGCCGACGACGTTACGGTGCGCGGGGCGGACCGCAACGGGGTGATCCTCGACGGCCAGCTCGAGGCGTCGAGCGGCATCGTCGGCACGGGGGAGCGCTTCACCGTCGAAAACCTCACGGTGCGCGGCTACCTCCAGAACGGCGTGCTCGTCACCGGCGTCACCGATGAGAACGGTGCGGGCATCGCCCGCGGGCCCGACGGCTACCTGCCCGACGCGGCCCCGGATCCGGTGCCCGGCTACCTCGTGCAGTATGTGACGGCCGAGAACAACGGGCTCTACGGCATCTATGCCTTCAATCGCACCGACGGCGTCATCCGCAACAACCTCGCGAGCGGCGGATCCGACTCCGGCATCTACGTGGGCCAGTGCGCCAGCTGCAACGCGCTCGTCGAGAACAACGTGATGCAGTGGAGCGCCGTCGGCCTCGAGCTCGCGAACGCCAGCGATGTGACGATCGTCGGCAACCGCATCGTCGAGAACCGCATCGGCATCACGGTTCTGTCGAACTACCTCGAGGCGCACGGCCCGACGAAGAACACGATCATCGCGGGCAACGTCATCTCGAACAACAACACCGCCGAGACACCCGAGCACGCGAACGGGGCCTTCGGCACGGGCATCGGTCTCGCCGGCACGGTCGGCGCGCGGGTCTCGGCGAACCGCATCGAGGGCAACGACAACGTGGGCATCTCGATCACCTCCTCCGAAGACTTCGCCCCAGTCGACAACGCGATCGAGAACAACGCGTGGGGCGGCAACGGGCTCGACGTGTCGTTCACCGCGTCGCCCAGCGCGCCGGGGGAGGGCACGTGCGTCCTCGACGAGGGCATCCGCACGGATCCGGAGGGCATGGGGTGCGACCCCGGTCCCGGATCCTATGTGCAGCCGGCCGCACCGGAGGGCGTGAGCTTCGCGAGCGTGCCCCGTCCCGCCGAGCGGCCGGGCCTCGACAGCGTCGACGAGACGCCCCGCGCTCTGCCGGAGACGATCGAGCGCCCCGATCCCGCGTCGATCGAGATCCCGCCGGCGGAGCTGCTCGAGGCCGCCTCGTGAGGCGCCGGGCGGGATCCGCGCTCGCGCTCGTCGCCGTCGCCGCGCTCGTCGCGGGGTGCGCGGGTGGCCTGAGCGACGACGGCGAGGCGCTCACGCCGGAGCAGGCGGAGCAGCTCGCGAACGCGCGCTTCCAGCTGTCGACGCTCGACTCCTTCGTCGCGGAGATCGAGGTCGGCGCGGACGACGACCTGGACAGGCTCGCGGCGCGCGTCACCGTCGACCCCGCCGAGCACCTCGCCTGGGGGACGCTGTCGCGCGGCCCCGAGAAGATCGCCGTCGACACCGAGATCATCATGTCGGCCGAGCTGTTCGCGACCGGCGGCGACGGGGCGTGGCAGCCTCAGCAGTGGTCGGGCGCCGCGGCGAGCCTGCCGATCGTGTTCTCGCTCACGACCGACCGCCCCGAGAACGCGTCGCTCCTGCGCCAGTCCGACGCCCGCTTTCTCGGCACGGAGGACGAGCTCGACGTGTTCCGCCTGCCGACCGACGCGGGCGACGGATCCGCGACCGCCCGGCTCTGGCTCGATGGCAGCCGCATCGAGCGGCTCGACACGACGACGGGCGCGCTCTCCGTCGAGATCGACCGCGAGGCGGAGCCCGCCCCGCGCCCGGAGGCCGTCGACGAGCTGGCGCCCTGACGCGAGGTGGCCCGGGGGCTGTCGTCTTCGGGGCACCTCGCGTCTCGTCAGCTGGCGGCGTAGAAGCTGGCGCTCAGGATGCAGGTATCGCCGAGCGCATCGGTCGTGTTGACCTGCATGTTGGCGACGGTGAAGCCGTCTTCGTCGATGAGGGACACGGTGAAGTGCTCGACCGTGTCGCCGTCTTCCCGCTTGCTCTTCTGGGCGGCGCGGGTCGTGGTGGACTCGTTCTTCTGGACCTTGTCGGCTTCGTTCGCGTCGTCCTTCCACTGGTCATGGGCTTCGTCGATGAAATCCTCGATCTCGTAGTCGCCGAACGAGTAGTAGTAGTCGGCGTACTCGAAGTCTTCGATCTTGTTCTCGGGGCACACGGCGCCTTCCGGAATCAGATCGGCGTCGTTCTCCTGCACGGCCTTCAGAACGTCGTCGGCGAGCTCGCTGCCGGATGCGGAACCGCAGCCCGTCAGGGTGGCCACGCTGATCAGCGCGACCGCGCCGACGCCAAGAATGCGCTTCATGTTTGTCTCTCCCCCGTATTCGCGCAGAAATCTGCGCGTCGATATGTCCATATGTCTGCGGATCGTCGCAAACGTCGCCAAGATATAACGGTTGTTCGGATGCCGTCAATTGCGTATTCACCTCGATAGAATGGGCGGGATGGACAGCCCCGACGAGGCGCCGAAGCTCCGAATCGGAAGGCGCGACATCTTCACCGCGGTCGGAGCGGCCGCGGTCGGCGGGGTTGCCGGGTGGGCCCTGCGGAGCACCGGATCCGAACAGGTCGCCGCGGACCCCGCGCCCTCCCAGTCGCCCTCCGCCGCGCCCGCCGGAGGCGTCCCCGGAATCACCCTCCCGGCCGTCCCCCAGCGCCACGCGCGTTTGACCGTGCTGGCCGTCGACGGCCCCGCGGCGGCCGTGCTCGACGCGGCCCGCCGCATCGCGGCCGCGGATCCGGCGCAGCCCGCCGACGCGGGCGAGGTGAGCGTGACGATCGGCTTCGCCCCGCACATCGCGCGCGAGCTGTGGCCGGAGCGGGCCACGGCGGACGCCCTCCCGCGCTTCGCGAGCGACGCGGATGACATCGTCGAGGGCGGAGATCTCGCGATCCAGGTCTGCGCCGAGACGGCGCCGGGCGCGCGGGGCGCGAGCGCGCGGATCCTTGGCGAGATCTCCTCCCGCATCGCATGGCAGGCCGACGGCTACCGCGACGCACCCACCCCCGAGGGCACCGCGCGCACGAACATCGGCTTCATAGACGGCATCATCAACCCCCGCTCGGCGGAGGAGCTCGCGGCGGGGGTCTTCACGGCGCAGGGCGACACCTACGCGGTCTTCCGGCGGATCCGGATCGCGCAGAGCTTCCTCGACGCGAGCGTCTCGGACCAGGAAGGGGCGATCGGCCGATCGCGCGAGACGGGCGCGCCGCTGTCGGGCGGATCCACGATGGACGAGATCGACCTGTTCGCCAAGACCGACGCCGGCCGCACGCTCATTCCCGCGGCGGCGCACGCCCGGCGGGCGCACCCCGCGAACATCGGCCGCCCACTCATGCTGCGCCGCAGCTACAGCATCGACGCGGACCCCGGCGCGGGCCTCCTCTTCGCCGCCTTCATGAACGACCCGCAGACCTTCACGACCACGCAGCGCCGCCTCGACGAGATGGACGACCTCATCCGCCACACCACGACCGAGGCTTCCGGCGTGTTCTTCGTGCCGGCGGAGCTCGGTTAGCCGCTACGCGCGCAGCTCGCCGAGGAGGGCTGCGAGCTCGGCGGCCATGTCGACCGTCGGATCCAGGAGGAACTGGGTCTGCAGGCCGTCGGTCGCGGCGATGATGATCGCGGCGGTGCGCTCCGGGTCGAGGCCCGGGCGGAGGGATCCGTCCGCCTGCCCCGCGCGGATCCGCTCGGCGAGAACCCTGCGGAGGAACCCGTACCGTTCGCGGAAGAAGTCGTGCGCGGGGTGGGTGGGATCGGCCGCCTCGATCGAGAGCTGGGCGAAGAGGTGCACGAGCCCCGGCACCTCGGCGTTGTGCGCCACGATGCGCACGAGGTCCTCGAGCATGTCGCCCGTGTTGTCGGCGTTGTCGACCTCGTCGCGCTTGACGAGGATCGCGGTGAAGAGCTCGTCCTTGCTGCCGAAGTAGTGCAGCAGGCCCGCCTGGCTGAGACCGACGGCATCGGCGATCTCTCGCACCGAGGCCCCGCGGTAGCCGTGCCGAGCGATGACGTCGAGCGCGACCGCGAGGATCTCCTCGCGCTTCGCGATGCCCTTTGCGTACGCGCCCCGTCGTGCCATCACTCGATCATACAAACCGAGGAATGCTTGTTTTTCAAAACCGAGCGACGTATGGTTTTTGTAACTGTCCTTTCGACGCGATGGAGCATCAATGCCCGACATCTCCGACCTCACTCTCGAGGAGAAGGCCGCGCTGACGAGCGGCCTCGACTTCTGGCGCCTCAAGGCGATCGAGCGCCTCGGCATCCCCAGCATCATGGTCACCGACGGCCCCCACGGCCTGCGCAAGCAGGCGGGCGAGAGCGACCACCTCGGCCTCAACGCGGCCGTGCCCGCCACCTGCTTCCCGCCGGCGGTCGGCCTCGGCGCGAGCTGGGATCCGGCGCTCGCGGAGCGCGTCGGCGCCGCGATCGGTCGCGAGGCAGCGATCGAGGACGTCGCGGTCGTGCTCGGGCCCGGCGTGAACATCAAGCGCAGCGTGCTCTGCGGTCGCAACTTCGAGTACTTCTCGGAGGACCCGATCCACGCCTCCGACATGGGATCCGGCATCGTGCGCGGCATCCAGTCGCAGGGCGTCGGCACCTCGCTGAAGCACTTCGCCGCCAACAACCAGGAGACCGACCGCATGCGCGTGTCGAGCGACGTGGATCCGCGGCCGCTTCGCGAGATCTACCTGCGCGCGTTCCAGGGTGTCGTCGAGGACACCCAGCCGTGGACGGTCATGTGCTCCTACAACCGCGTCAACGGCGTGTACGCGTCGGAGGATCCCTTCCTCCTCACCGAGGTCCTGCGCGATGAATGGGGCTTCGAGGGCCTCGTCGTCAGCGACTGGGGCGCCTCGAACGTGCGCACCGAGGGCATCAAGGCCGGAATGGACCTCGAGATGCCCTCGTCGAACGGGCTCAGCGACCGCCAGCTCGTCGCGGCCGTGAAGGCGGGCGAGCTCGACGAGGCCGACCTCGACCGCGCGGCCGAGCGCGTGCTGAACCTCATCCGCCGTGCGAACGAGCGCGCCGCCGTGTCCGAAACGCTCGACGTCGACGCGCACCACGCCCTCGCCCGCGAGGCCGCCGGCCGCTCGATCGTGCTCCTGAAGAACGAGGGCCCGATCCTGCCGCTGCGCCCCGAGCAGAAGGTCGCCGTGATCGGCGAGTTCGCGGAGAAGCCGCGCTACCAGGGCGGCGGATCCAGCCACATCACGCCCACGCGCGTCGACGTCGCTCTCGACGCGATCCGCGAGGTCGCCGGCAGCGAGGTCGCCTACGCGCCCGGATACGTGCTCCCGGAGGCCCCCGAGGGCATCGGGATGAGCGGCGGCAAGTCGCCGAAGCCCGCCGCCGAGGTACTCGAGAAGCTGCGCGCCGAGGCCGTGGCGGTCGCGAAGGATGCCGACATCGCCCTCGTCTTCGTCGGCCTGCCCGACGAGGACGAATCCGAGGGCTTCGACCGCGAGCACATCGACCTGCCGGCAGAGCACCTCGCGCTCGTCGACGCGGTCGCGGACGCGAACCCCAACACCGTCGTCGTCCTCTCCAACGGCGGCGTCGTCGCCCTGCCCTTCGCCGACCGCGTTCCCGCGATCGTCGAGAGCTGGCTGCTCGGCCAGGCCGGCGGATCCGGTGTCGCCGACGTGCTCTACGGTGCGGTCAACCCGTCGGGACGCCTCGCGGAGTCGTTCCCGTACCGCCTCGAGGACACCCCCGCCTTCACCTCGTTCCCCGGCGAGGGCCAGCACGTGCGCTACGGCGAGGGAATCTACGTCGGATACCGCTGGTACGACGCCCGCAAGATGGACGTCGCGTTCCCCTTCGGTCACGGCCTCAGCTACACGAGCTTCGCCTACGGCGACGCCGCGGCGCGCTGGACCGACGAGGGCATCGCGATCTCGGTCGACGTCACCAACACCGGATCCGTCGCGGGCCGCGAGGTCGTGCAGGCGTACGTGTCGGTGCCGGGATCGGCCGTCGACCGCGCGCCGCGCGAGCTCAAAGCCTTCGCGAGCGTCGAGCTGCAGCCGGGCGAGACGGCGACGGTCGAGCTGCTCGCCCGTCGCCGCGACCTGCGGTACTGGGAGGAGCGCGTCCAGGCGTGGATCCTCGAGTCCGGCGACTACGTCGTCGAGCTCGGATCCTCGAGCCGCGAGCTGCACACGAACGCGACCGTCGCGGTCGCCGGCGACCAGCTCGTGATCCCGCTGACGCGCGACGCGTCGGTCGGCGACGCGTTCGCCCACCCCGTCGCGGGCCCGGTGGCGCGCGCGGAGATCGCATCGAGCCCCTTCGGCGCCATCATGATGGAAGGGGACGAGCTGTCGCCCATGGGCCGCGACATGCCGCTCAGCCGCCTGGTGAGCTTCGGCGTCCCCGTCGAGCTCGTCACGCGGATCCTGGAGGCCGGCAAGTAAGAGGCCCTACGGATCAGCGCCCCACCCACGCCCTGCGGGTGGGGCGCTGCCCATTCCCGCCGGAAGTGGGACACGCCTGATACCCGTGTCCCACTTGGTGCGGGAATGGCCCCGCCATAACGACCACAGGTGGGACATGCCCCGTAGCGTGTCCCACTTAATGCAGGAATGGGACTGCCATTCCCGCCACAACTGGGACATGCCCCTACCCGTGTCCCACTTAACGCAGGAATAGCGCCGCCCTACCAACCACAAGTGGGACACGCCCCACACCGTGTCCCACTTAACGCGGGAATAGCCCCGCCATACCAACCACAATTGGGACACGCCCCACACCGTGTCCCACCTAATGCAGGAATAGCCCCGCCATTCCCGCCACAAGTGGGACACGGCGCGCAGCCGCGCCGCCCCGGGCTACGCCGCCGTGACGAGGGACTCGAAGCGGACGGGGTGGGCGAGAGACTCGCCCCGCGCGATGCGGTCGAGCTCGGAGATCTGCTGGTCGATCATGCGGTCGACCTCGGTGCCGACGGATCCGGCGATGTGCGGCGTGAGGAACGCATGGGGGTGGTCGTAGAGCGGGTGATCCGCGGGAAGCGCCCACGGCACCGTCACGTCGAGCAACGCGTACAGGTCGCCGCGCAGCACGCGGGCCGTCAGGGCGTCCTGGTCGATCACGTCCCCGCGGGAGGTGTTGATCAGGGCGGATCCGGCGGGCATCGCCTCAATGAGCTCCGCCGAGATCAGCCCGCGCGTCGACGGCAGCGACGGCGCGTGCACCGTGACGACGTCGCTCGTCGCGCAGAGCTCCTCGAGCGCCATGGCGCGCGCGCCGAGAGCCGCGATGTCCTCCTCCGACAGGGTCGGGTCGTAGAGCACGACCTCGAGGTCGAACGGCCGCAGCAGCTCGACGACGCGGCGTCCGATCCGCGACGCGCCGACGACGCCGACGCGGCGGCCGTAGCTGCCGACGACGCCGAGCTCCGCCTGGTCGATGAGCTCGCGCCGCTCCCGGTACTCCCGCGCAATCTGCACCACGCGCTTGTTCGCCATGAGGATCGAGGCGAGCGTGAACTCGGCGACCGGCACGGCGTTCGCGTCGACGGCAGAGCTGACCTCGATCCCGCGCTCCCAGACCTCCGGGGTGAACTGCTCCTTGACGGATCCGGCGATGTGCAGGATCCATTTCAGATTCGGCGCGGCCTCGAGCACGGCCGCGTCGATGCGCGGCGTGCGCCAGCCGGTCACGAGCACGTCGGCGGTGGCGAGCGCGGCACGCGCCTCCTCGGTGTCGAAGGCGTCGACCGTCGCGAGAAGGTCGGCGTGCGACGCGAGTTCGCGGGCGAGATGCGCTTCGGACGCGGGCGTGAAGGCGCCGGATCCCACGGCGCTGATCACGCGAGGCAGGGTGGACATAAGTGGTCCTTACGGGGTGACGGGGCGCAGGGCGGGGCGCAGCGAGTACCGCGATCCCGCCCACACGACGTAGAGGCAGGCGGCGGAGGTGAGGCCGATGCCGAGCGCGGGAGCCTGGGTGATGACGGCCGCCTGCACGCCGATGACGGCGAAGGAGGCCAGCGTGAACGGCCAGCGGCGCACCGCGATGAGCAGCGAGACCCGCACGACATCGCGGAACCGCGCCCGCGGATCCTCGGTGATCGCGACGAAGCCGACGATCCCCGTGGCGACCGCGAGCAGGGCGACGGTCACGAGCAGCGGGGCGACGATCGCGCCCGGGCCTGTCGGCACGAGCACGAACACGTCGACCGCCGCGACGACGACGATCGCGACCACCAGCGAGGAGAGCGCGAGCGACGCCTTCCAGTGCCGGGCGAGCTGACGGAAGAACGTGCGGAACACCGAGGGCTCGCCGTCGGCGTGCTCGCGGAAGGTTCCGAACGCCGCCGCGATGCCCATGCCCGCGGGCACGGCGGCGAGCGCCAGCAGCGGCCACGAGAGCGACGGATCCGTCGTCACGAGCAGCACGAGGAAGGGCAGCGCGACGAGGGCCAGCGACACGTTGATGCCGAGCGCGAGGTGCACGACGCCGAAGAGCGTCGAGTACACGCTGTGCGGGATGCGCTTCATCGTCAGCCCTTCATGCCGCTCGTCGCGATGCCCTCGACGAAGAAGCGCTGACCCAGCAGGAAGATCACGGCGATCGGCACGACCGAGATCACGAGGCCCGCGAAGAGCACGCCGTAGTCGGTGTCGTAGAGGCTCGAGACGAAGTTCTTCAGACCCAGCTGCATCGTCCACAGCTCGGGGTCGCGCAGGTAGATCAGCGGACCCAGGTAGTCGTTCCACGTGTTGACGAAGGTCAGCAGCGACAGGCTCGCGATCGCGGGCACCGACAGCGGCAGCATGATCCGCCACCAGATGCCGTACTCCGACAGGCCGTCGAGGCGCGCCGCCTCGGAGAGGTCCTCCGGCACCGTCTCGTAGAACTGCTTCATGAGGAACACGCCGAACGCGCCGAACGCCTGCAGCAGGATGATCGACCAGAGCGTGTTCGCGACGCCCGCGTTCGACAGCAGGATGAACTGCGGGATCATGTACGACTGCCACGGCACCGCGATGGTCGCGACGTAGAGCAGGAAGAGGGCGTTGCGTCCGGGGAAGGTGATCCGGGAGAAGCCGTAGGCGGCGAAGGATCCCGTGAGCACCTGCAGGGCGGTGACCGTCACCGACAGAATGAGGGTGTTGCGGATCCAGGTGAGGATGTCGCTGCGGGTCCAGATCTCGACGTAGTTCTCCCAGACGAAGGTCTCGGGGATCCACCGTACCGGCACGGAGAACACCGAGTTGGCATCCTTGAGCGAGCTCATCACCATCCAGAAGAAGGGCGTGAGCATCGCCGCGGCGGCGACGATGAGGACCGCGTAGAGGATCGTGCGGCCGACCGCGCGACCGCCGGATCCGGCGGGGCGCGAGCGGCGCTCCGCCTCGACCGAGAGGCGGGGGCGCTTCGGCTCGGGTGTGACGACGGCCATCGTTTCACTCATCGTGCACTCTTCCTCTGGTTCCACAGGAACTGCACGATCGTCACGACGATGCACAGCAGGAACAGGACCACGGACGCCGCCGAGGCGTAGCCGAAGTTGTTCTCCTCGAATCCCTTGCGGTAGATGAACTGGCTGATCACCATGGTCGACTGGCCGGGGCCGCCGTTCGTGAGCACGAGGATCAGGTCGAAGATCTTGAACGAGTTGATCGTCAGCATCACGGTGACGAAGAACATCGTGGGGCGCAGGCACGGAATGGTGACGTTCCAGAAGCGCTCGAAGACGTTCGCGCCGTCCATGCGGGCGGCCTCGTGCAGCTCGCGCGGCACCGTCTGCAGCGCCGCGAGGAACAGCACCATGTAGTAACCCATGTCGCGCCAGGTGCTGATGATGACGACCGCGGGCATCGACCAGTTCGCCGAGGTGAGCCAGCCGGGCGGGTTGGAGATGCCGACGAAGCGCAGCATCTCGTTGATGGGGCCGTACTCGGGGCTGAACAGCAGGTTCCACACGAGCGCGATCGCCACGATCGACGTGATGTAGGGGAAGAAGGCGGCGGTGCGGAAGAACGCGACGCCGCGCAGCTTGTTGTTCAGCAGCAGCGCCAGCCCGAGCGAGACGATGATCGTCAGCGGGATGTGCAGCACCGAGTAATAGAGCGTGTTGACGAACGAGGTGCGGAAGCTGCCGTCGTTCACCAGTCGCACGAAGTTGTCGAGGCCGACGAACTGGCTCGTTCCGAAGATGTTCCAGTTCGTCAGCGACATGTAGAACAGCACGATCACGGGCACGAGCGTGAGCGTGGCAAAGCCGAGGAAGTTCGGCAGGATGAAGCTCCACCCGAGCAGGGTGTTGCGCATCCGCAGGCGGGATCGCCGGCGCCTGGCGCGCTGCGGCGTCGCGGTAGTGGTCATGGTGCTCCTCGAGAGGGGGTCCCGGGCCCTCTTCCGAGGGCCCGGGAAAGGGTGTTAGCCGACCTCGGTCGCCACGCGGCCTTCGGCCTCGGCGATCGCGTCATCGACCGACATCGACTCGGAGAGGATCGCCGAGTTCATGTCGTTCAGGATGTTCTGCACCGCCGCCGTCTTGTTCGAGGCGGGGTTCTCGGGGCGCGTCTCGTGCGTCTGCACGGCGAAGGTCGACAGCTCGTCCTGCGGGGCGCCCTCGGCGCCGAAGTAGGCGTCGATGACGGGGTCGGTCAGCAGCGCGGGCGTGATGCCGATCTCGGCGAGCGCGGTCGCGGCCTCTTCGCTCGCGGCGAAGGCGAGGAAGTCCTTGGCGGCCTGGGCCTTATCGTCGCTGATGTTCGCGTTGATGCCGAAGCCGGTCGGGTCGCCGAAGGTCACCGGGGTGTTCTCGGTGCCCGTCGTCGAGGCGTCGAGCTGCGGGATCGGCGCGATGCCCCACTCGAAGTCGTCGGCGTCGCCCGACGCCTGCTGCGAGATGAGCGTCGCGACGAACCAGGTGCCCATCGGCATCATCGCGGCCTTCTGCTTGCCGAATTCGCCCTGGTAGGTGAGCTGGTTCGCGGTGACGGTGTTGAACGACTCCTGCGCGCCGTCGCCCTGCAGCGCCAGGATGCGCTCGTAGAACGGCTTCATGTAGTCGTACTCGCCGGCGAGGAGGTCGGCGTCGTTCTGCGCGTTGGCGAAGCCCTGCAGGGTCGACTGCCAGCTGTGCTGGTAGGTGCCCTTCGCGCCGTCGAGGTTCGCGGCGAGCTCCTCGGCCGCGGCGTCGTAGTCCTCCCACGTCCAGGATCCGTCGGGGGCGTCGACGCCCGCCTGCTCGAAGAGGTCCTTGTTGTAGAAGAGAACCCACGAGTCCTGGCGGTACGGGGTGGCGTAGGCCGTGCCGTCGACCTTGTACGAGTCGGCGCCGCCGATGCCCTCGGGGAGCTCGACGTCGGACACGTCGAGAAGCTGCCCGCCCTCCTGGAACGTCGTCAGGAACTTGACCTCCTTCTGCGTGATGATGTCGGGGCCCTTGCCTGCGGCGAGGTCGGTGGTGAGCAGGGTGTTGTACTCGGCGGGGTCGTAGTCCTTAACCTCGACGGTGATGTTCGGGTTCTTCTCGTGGAACGCGTCGGCGAGAAGCTGGAACTCGGGGGTCGTCGCGACGCTCCACGCCGAGAGGGTGAGGGTCATGGATCCGTCTTCGGCGACGCCGTCGCCCTCGGATCCGCCGCCCGAGCACCCGGCGAGGGCGAGGGCGCCGATCGTGAGACCGGCGGTGACGGTGATGATGCGCTTCATGGTGCTGCTCCTTCGCTGCAGGGGATTGCTAGTGGTGTCTCTAGGGGAGGGGAACGTGTGTGGTCCGGCCGTCGGGCCAGGTCACGACGGCGGTGTCACCGTCGATCGCGAGCGCCGCGTCGGCCGGCGCGCCGCTCGTGAGCACGAGTTCGACGGCGAGCCAGCCGGTTCCGAGCGGTTCCTCGAGCACGGGCACGGCGGCGGCGGGGCCGAGGGGGCTCGCGTCGTCGCGCCGCTCGATGCGGGCCTCCGCCGCGCGGCCGAGGGCGCGGATCCGGCTGCTCAGGCCCGCGGAGACCACCGCGCCGGGCCCGCCCGCCTCGATCTCGGATCCGGCGACGGCCCAGCCGCCCCAGCGGATCCGGAGATCGCCGTCGGCGTCGTCCATGCGCGCGAGGCGGATCTCGTGCGTGCCGCGCGAGATGGTCACGGCCGTCACGCGGCCGAGGACGCGGGCGGCGCCCGCGAGGCCGGATCCGTGCCGGATCTGCGTCTCGTCGAAGTCGATGGTGTGGGCGCGCCAGCTCGAGGATCCGACGACCGCGTCGCCGATCACGCGTATCTCGCGCAGCTCCATGGCGGCCCGGTGCGTGGCGAGGCCGGAGGCGTCGACGAGCGCGATCGACTGCTCGAGCGGCTCCCGCCAACCCCGCTCGTCGAGCAGAGGGCTCGTGGCGGTCGAGTATCCGATGCGGGCGTAGAGCGGCGAGTCGGCGACGAGCGAGCCCTCGTGGGCGTGGTCGGTGCCGTGGTTGGCGATGCGCACGATGCCGTCGCCCGCGCTCACGGCCCAGCCGGGCGCGGCGATCGCGCGCACGAAGTCGCCGCGCTCGGCGGGCAGAGGCTCCGCGGGCGCGGCCCACACGGGGTGGTCGGCGGGGAGCGCCAGGCCGATGAGGCCCTTGGACGCCCAGTAGGGCGAGCCCGGGCCCGAGTAGGCCTGCGCGAGCTGGCGCCACTCGTCGTGCCAGCCCATCGTCAGCACGCCGTCGCGGATCGCACCGCGCTCGTCGAAGTGGCACACGATCTTCTCGGCGGCGTGACGCAGGGCCCCCGCCGAGACGGAGGGAACCTCGGCGAGCACGCCCGCCCAGAAGGGCGCCGCGGCGGCGAAGCGGTAGATCAGGCTGCGCCCCTCGATGAGCGGCGAGCCGTCGGCGCCGACGAGGTGGACCGCGTCGATAAGGAAGCGGTCGAGGGCCGCGACGTCGCGCCGGTAGCGGTCGCCGGCGAGCTCGGCGGCGCCGGTCATCCGCGCCCACAGCACCGGGTAGAGGTGCAGCGCCCAGCCGACGTAGTGGTCGTAGCTGCGTTCGTCGCCGTCGGACATCCAGCCGCCTTCGCGGCCGAAGCTGTCGTGCAGGGCGAGGTCGGCCTCGACGTCCTCGGGCGACCAGGGGCCGCCGACGGAGCGCAGGAAGGTCTGCACGACGAGGCGGAACCAGAGCCAGTTCGTGCGGGGGTAGGTGTCGTCGCCGACGGCGGGGGAGAGGTACTCGATCACGCGCGCCTGCGTCGTCTCGTCGAGGCGGTCCCAGATCCACGGGCGCGTCAGGTCGAGGATGAGCGCGAGCGACGCCGCCTCGACCTTGGCCTGCGCGTGCTCGTCGAGCCGCACCCAGCGGTCCGGTGCCGACGGATCCACGCCCGTGCGGATCCCGTCGGAGAAGAACTCGATGAGGTGATCCACGCCCTCGCCGCGCTCGCCCGCGATGCGGAAGCCGGCGAGGAGGAAGGTGCGGGCGAAGCCCTCGAGGCCATCGACGTCGCGGCCGTAGCCGCCCTCGGCGCCGGGCGGCGTGATGCGGCCACGGCCCGCGGATGCGTGCGCCATCGCGCCTTCGAGCAGGCGGTCGGCGAAGGCCGCCCAATCGGCGCGCGTCCAGCTGGCGGTGTCGGATGCCACGAGATTCTCCTTCGAATGCGGGGTGCCCACCGAGCGTAGCAATCAAATTCGTTCGGCCAAACACTTTTCTGATTCGTTATGAGCGTTTACGATCGCTTTTATGATTCGTCCCCTCACCGGAGCACTCGCCTCTCTCGCCGGCGTCGACGACGACGCGCTGCCCGCCGAGCTCTCCGCGCGCCTCCGCGGCGGCCTGCCCGCCGGATCCCTCGCCGAGGCCGACCCCGTCACCGTCGCGGCCTTCCGCGAGCGCGCCGAGGCCGAGCTCGGCACCCCGTGGCCGCAGCCCCTCGCGCGCGACGCCGCGCGCTTCCACCTCGACGGCGACCGGATCTCCTGGGAGCACCCCGCGTTCGCGCGGCAGCACCGCCTGACGCGCGTCGCCGTGCTCGCCGCCGCCACCGGCGAGGAGCGCTGGACCGACGAGACCCTCGACGGCGCGATCGCCCTGTGCGAGCAGTCGTCCTGGTGCTGGCCCGCGCACGACGACACGCTGCGACGGCACGGATCGGTGCTCGCGACCGTGACCGACCCGTACGTCGACCTCGGCGCCGGCGAGGCCGTCGGCCAGCTCGCCTGGCTCGACGCCATCGCGGGCGAGCTCGTGGAGGGACGCTACCCCGGCTTCCGCGCCCGGCTCGCCCACGAGGCGCGCACGCGGGTGCTGGATCCGTTCGTCGCCCGGCGCGACTGGCGCTGGATCGGCGAGCCCGGGCACGTCAACAACTGGAACCCGTGGATCCACGGCAACGTCATCGCCGCCGCGCTGCAGTTCCTCGACGGCGCCGAGCGCGCACGGGTGGTGTCGCTCGCGGTCGAGGGAATGGATCACTACGTCGCCGCCCTCCCCGACGACGGCGCGATCGACGAGGGCTACGCGTACTGGTGGAACGGGGCGTGCCGCCTCGTCGAGGCGCTCGACCTCCTCGCCCACGCCACGGGCCTCGACGCGGCCGGGCACCTCGCCTCGGTGCGCGAGACGCTCGCGTTCCCGCACCGCATGCACCTCGGCGGCGACTGGTTCATCAGCGTCTCCGACGCGCAGGCGCGGCAGACGGATCCGCAACCCTGGCACGCTCTGCACCGCGCCGCGACGCGCATCGGCGCGACGGACGCGGCCGCCTTCGCGGCGCTGCACCGCGACCCGGCGCGCCCCGCCGTCGCCGAGGCGGACGGGCTCGGCCGCGTGGTGCGCGGCATCGCGGATCCGGCCTGGCTCGCCGCGGGGCCCGGCGCGGATCCGCTCCCCGCCCGGACCTGGCTGCCCTCGACGCAGATGCTCGTGGTGCGCGACGGGGCGCTGACCGTCGCCACGAAGGGCGGGCACAACGCCGAGAGCCACAACCACAACGACGTCGGCTCGTTCATCGTCGCCTCCGGCGGCGTGCCCGTGATCGTCGACGCGGGACGCCCCACCTACGACGCCCGTACCTTCAGCGACGCGCGCTACGAGCTCTGGATGATGCAGAGCGAATGGCACGGCGTGCCGTTCGTCGGCGGCCGCGGCCAGCGGCCCGGCGCCGCCTACGCCGCGCGCGACGTGCGCGTCGACGGGCGCTCGATCTCGATGGACCTCGCGGGCGCCTACGACGCGCCGGGGCTCGCGTCGTGGATCCGGACCGTCTCGCACGACGGCGACGTCACGATCGCCGATTCTTGGGAGCTCGCGGGCGGCGAGGCGGAGGTCCGGCTCCTGCTCGCCGGATCCGTGGAGCTCGGCGAGGGATCCTGCACCGTCGCCCCGATCGACGGCGCCCCGCCCGTCGTGATCGAATGGGACGGCGCGGCCCCCGCGCGGCTCGTCGAACAACCGCTCGAGGATCCGATGCTGACCCACTCGTGGGGCGCGCGGCTGACCCGCCTCGATATCGACGTGACGGGCCGGTCGGCCCTCACCGTGCGCGTTGCCGCCCTGCCGAAGGACCGATCATGACCGACCAGAACGCCCCGCTCGCCGCCTCCCGGCGCGACCTGATCCTCGACCTGCTCGCCCGCACCGGATCCGTGCGCGTCAAGCAGCTGCAGGACGAGTTCGGCGTCGCGCCCGTGACGCTTCGCCGCGACCTGCAGCAGCTCGAAGAGGAGGGGCTCCTCGTGCGCGTGCACGGCGGCGCGGTTCCGCCCGCCGGGGGCATGGCGCCGAGGGCCGTGCCCGCGACGTCGACGATCGGCGTGCTCGTGCCCTCGCTCGACTTCTACTGGCCGCAGATCGTTCGCTCGCTCGAGGAGGCCGCGCGCGAGAAGGGCATGTCGGTGCTGCTGCGCGGTACCTCGTACGAGCTGCAAGACGAGCGTCCCGCGCTCACGCGCATGCTCGAGCAGCAGGATCTCGCGGGGCTCGTCGTCGCGCCGAACACCGACACGGAGTTCGCGCCCGACGTGATCGACTGGCTGACGGAGCGGGGCGTGCCCTTCGTGCTCGCGGAGCGCGACGCGCTGCGCCGCCCCACGGGCGAGCCCGTCGAGTCGGTGACGACCGATCACGCCCTGGGCGCCGTGCTCGCCGCCCGACACCTGGCGCAGCTCGGGCACCGCAAGGTGGGGCTGCTCATCTCGCGCAACTCGCCCACCTCGCGCAAGATCATCGCCGGGTGGACGAACGCGTGCCGAGAGCTCGGCCTCACCCCCGCCGAGCACGTCGAGCGCGTGCTGCCGGACCGCAACGACGCCGGCTTCTCGAAGGCGGTCGACGGCGTGCTCGACGCGGTGCTGGCCGCCGGCGTCACGGCGCTGCTCGTGCACTCCGACCGCGAGGCCATGGCGATCGTCGACCTCGCGCTCGCGAAGGGGCTGTCGGTGCCGGGGGATCTGTCGGTCATCGCGTACGACGACGAGTTCGCCGAGCTGTTCACCCCCGCCCTCACGGGCGTTGCGCCGCCGCGCGCGGCGATCGGGCGGGCAGCGCTCGACCTGCTGCTCGCCCGCATCGCGGATCCCACCCGCCCCGCCCACCGCGTCACGCTGAGCCCGACGCTCCACGTGCGGGCGTCGACGGCCCCACCCGCCTGAGCGTGTCCCAGTTGGTGCGGGTATCCGGGTGCGATAGGCGCGACAAGTGGCACATGGGGTGGGGCGTGTCCCAGTTTCGGCGGGAATACCCGCGTCATAACCGCCACAAGTGGGACACGGGTTGGGGCGTGTCCCAGTTTCGGCGGGAAAGCCCGCGTCATAACCACCACATGTGGGACACGGGTTGAGGCGCGTCCCAGTTTCGGCGGGAATACCCGCCCCATAACAACCACAAGTGGGACACGCGCCGGAGCGTGTCCCAGTTAACGCGGGAAAGCGGGCCGCATAACGACCACAAGTGGGACACGGTCAGGAAGCGCAAGCCGCACTCGCCCGCACCCCGAACCCGCCCCTACGTGATCGCTTGTGATCGCTATGCGAAAAATGTTCCTTGACGATCGTTTCGATCTGTCGCTTGACTGAGTCGCGCAACGCCCGGTTGCCGCGCCC
>Ga0302349_1000325_pt1 | contig 64660 bp, 52 predicted proteins | sample PhyAR1_FD_202176 | JGI IMG/M metagenome (GOLD analysis project Ga0302349, IMG submission 202176) | Leaf surface microbial communities from alfalfa plants in UC Gill Tract Community Farm, Albany, California, United States - DLSL A.R1... | ecosystem: Host-associated > Plants > Phyllosphere >... | reverse complement strand
CATCCGTCTGCGCCTTTAACCTGCCATAACCGTCGAACTCACTGTGGGTGACGCTGCCGTCGGCGAATTCTTTTTTCACCACCCGCTTCAGGCCGCCTTCGCCTTCGGTGTGTAAGACCTCGCGGCGGTTCAGGCTGTCGGTGATGGTGACGGTGTTTTTGCCATAGGCGTAGGTGTAGCTCAGGCCATCGGGGTGATGCTGGACGATAACCCGGCCGTCGGTGTCATATTCGTAGGAGACTGGCGGACGTCCCGCGTGCTGCTGGGCCACCATTCTGCCGGTGTGTTTCGGGTCATAAGAGAAGCGGCGCACCTGCACATCGCCACGGTCATAGACCGCCAGCAGTTCACCGCGCGGGGAGTAGGCGTAGCGCACCAGCGGGGCGGCGGGAAGGTCGTCAGGAAACAGCGGGTCATGCGTCAGCCACACCTGGGACAGGCGGACCCCGCAGTCCTGACCGTATCCGGCGGCGGGCAGGACTTCCGGGTAAGGCACTTCAGCCGCCTCCGCGCGCTGCGCCTGGGTGGTCAGCACCAGCTGAAACCGCCGCCCGTTGCCATCGGTGACGCCGGTGATGTTTCCGGTCAGCTCGCCCTCAGCGGCGCGATGATAGCGCAGGGTACGACCGAAGCGGTCCGCCAGCCCGGTCAGTACCCGGTACGGCGGCAGCGGCGCGGGAAGCACCTCATCCACGCCCGGCACCCGCTCTGCCCAGCCGAGTATCCACCACGGCCCCTGAAAGCTGTTCGTTGCCAGATAAATATTCGGGCTCAGGCGGATATCTTCCGGCAGCGTCTGCCAGAGTGCGTGCAGCGGGTGGCTGTCATGCAGGGCCGCAATCCCGCCGCGGGCCAGCCAGAAGGACTCGCTGCGGCTGTACGAGCACTCGCCCGGAAAGAGCGGTTCAAAGTGAATACTCCGGCCGCCGTTGTCGTTCAGAACCAGCGCTGTATCACGCAGCTGTAAGCGCATGTCGGCGGGCATTTTCCAGCCGGGGCCGAATAAACCTACCGATGCCGGTGTTTTCGTCTGGTAGCTGTTATATGAGCGGGTGAGGACAAACGGCAGCGGGCCGGGCAGCGCGATATCGGTTTCGCCAGGCTGCACCTTGGCCCCCAGCAGCGGGTTGACCGGGTTACCGGAAGTCACCCCGCCGGGGCAGACCGAGCAGGCGACGCCGGAGGGGGCACCAATCATCACGCCCAGCGAGCCCTGCACTATCGGGCCACCGTATTTGGTCATGTCCCCCTGACGGGCCGCCGGTTTTCCACTCATCGCTCAAATCCTTTTGCTGTTCATCCATATGCACCAGAGAGTGCAAAAAAGCATTAGAAGCAATAACGATTCGGGAAGATGTGATGAGTGCTTTATTTTTATGCCAGCGGAAGTAAAAAACTCTTAATTTTCAGTTTATTAATAAAATTCAGTGATGAGCCACAATCTTAGATATCGCCCAGTAATGATTCCATGAGAGGCAAGGAATCATGCCGGTAAAATAGAGTACGTCTGTCAGGAACGAGATAAAAAGCTAAATAAATATTTATTTCATGCAAAAGGTCTTAAGCAGACCAGCCAAACTCAGGGCAGTATTTTAATCCCCATCGACTAAAATAAATGGATGCGCCCTGCCGAGTGCCGCACCATGAACGCCACCTTCTTTTGTCGTCTCCTCATCCCCTGTCTTAGCGCCCTTATGCTGATTAACCCGACCTATGCAGCTTCTACGAAGGATGCGTCATCAGAAGCGCTGGAGGTCAATATCGAAACTATTATGCAGCCGTGGACAGGCGATCTTCCCGGGCTGCTCGACCGGCGGGTGATCCGGGTGTTAACCACCTACAGTAAGACCTTTTTTTTCATTACCAAAGGCCAGCAGCGCGGGGCAACTCACGATATTTTCGCCGCCTTTGAGCGCAGTCTGAATGCACAACTGGCGAAAGATAAGAAGCTTAAGCTGCGCCATCTTAAGGTACGGATAATCTTCGTGCCGGTAACGCGAGATGCGCTTTTTACCGCCCTCAATGAAGGCAAAGGAGATATCGCCGCCGCCAACCTCACCATCACCCCTTCCCGTCAGCAAGAAGTCGCCTTCACCCAACCGCTCTACTCCGGGATCAAAGAACTGCTGATCTCAGGCCCTGCGTCTGTGCAAATAAAGAGTCTGGACGATCTCTCCGGCAAGACGGTATTTGTGCGTCTCTCATCAAGCTATTACGAAAGCCTGGCTGCCCTGAATGCGCGGTTCACCGAAGAAAAGCGCCCCCTTGTCATCATCAAACCAGCTCCTGAAGCGCTGGAGGATGAAGATCTGCTGGAGATGCTTAACGCGGGGCTGATTCAACTGACCGTGGTCGACCGCCACAAAGCGATATTCTGGAAACAGATTTTCCCCAAAATTGAGGTACACGAAAAGATAGTGCTACGCGATGGCGGCAGTATCGCCTGGGCCGTGCGTAAAAATAATCCTAAGCTCCTGGCGGAACTTAATGATTTCATGAAGGATCACCGTCAGGGCAGTACGCTGGGGAATACGCTTTTGCTGCGTTATCTGAAGAGCGCGGACTACGTCAAGAATGCCGCCGCTGAGAGGGAGCGCCGCAAGTTTCTTAAGATGGTGGAAGTATTCAGAAAATATGGCGACCGTTATGATGTTGACTGGCTCCTGATGGCCGCGCAGGGATATCAGGAATCGCGGCTCGATCAGTCGGTGCGTAGCCACGTCGGGGCGATCGGCGTGATGCAGGTGATGCCAAAAACCGGCAAAGAGTTGCAGGTGGGCGATATCAAGCTGCTGGATCCCAACATTCATGCCGGGGTGAAATATATGCGCTGGATGATCGATCGTTACTATGCCGACGAACCCATGACGCAGCTGGATAAGGCGCTGTTTTCCTTCGCATCCTATAACGCCGGGCCAGCACGTATTGCCCGGCTGCGGGTGGAAACGAAAAAACGCGGTTTTGATCCCGATATCTGGTTTGGTAACGTCGAAAATCTTGCTGCCGAGAAGATTGGCGCAGAGACGGTGACCTACGTCAGCAATATCTATAAATACTACATCGCTTATCGGCTGATTCTCGATGAGATGAACCGCAAACGGGTGGCAACCGGGAAACCACCGATTCTTCCGGTTCTCAATGAGAAATCAATGGCGAACTAAGCGCGCGAACGCCGCGACTACATTGGGGTTACGCCGCTGCGCGCTTATGCATGATGGCGCTTCGCTTATCATGCCTACAAATGCAGAGTCAGAGCGTTGGCTTAGACGGTCGGATCTAAAAAGCAAAAACCCTGCCGAAGCAGGGTTTTCATATTCTGAGTTCGCGAAAACGCGAGTCTTAGAATGGGATATCGTCGTCGAAGTCCATTGGTGGTTCGTTGGACTGCGCTGGTGCAGACTGAGGCTGCTGCTGCGGACGAGACTGCGCGCCGCCGCTGAACTGATTGCCGCCCTGTGGCTGCTGAGGCTGACCCCAACCGCCCTGCTGCTGGCCGCCAGCATTACCGCCTGCTGGTGCGCCGCCGCCCTGACGGCCGCCGAGCATCTGCATGGTGCCGCCCACGTTCACGACCACTTCAGTGGTGTACTTTTCAGCGCCGGACTGATCGGTCCACTTACGGGTACGCAGCTGGCCTTCGATATAAACCTGAGAGCCTTTACGCAGGTATTCGCCCGCAACTTCCGCCAGCTTGCCAAACAGCACGACGCGGTGCCATTCGGTCTGCTCTTTCATTTCACCGGTCGCTTTATCGCGCCAGGATTCGGAAGTAGCCAGCGTAATGTTGGCAACTGCGCCACCATTCGGCATATAGCGCACTTCCGGGTCCTGGCCCAGGTTACCGACGAGAATCACCTTGTTTACGCCTCTGCTGGCCATGTTTGTCTCTCCTGAATATGTGTCTTGATTAAGTGTAAACGCGCCAGTGTATCATTTCCAGACGCTATTTTGGTAGCTGCGAGGTATATTCCACTAAACATCTTATTGCGCTGCAATTTTCATCAGTTACTCCATTGGGCATTCCAATACTGTATATTCATTCAGGTTAAGTTGTGTCATAATTAGCCGTTTCTGCCGTTTGTCCTTCAAACAAACCAGGCAATCCGTGTATCTTCTACCGGGAAAGGTGAATGGATAAGATCGAAGTTCGGGGCGCCCGCACCCATAATCTCAAAAACATCAACCTCGTCATCCCTCGCGACAAACTGATTGTCGTGACCGGGCTGTCTGGGTCTGGTAAATCCTCATTGGCTTTCGACACCCTCTACGCCGAGGGACAGCGCCGCTATGTAGAATCGCTTTCTGCCTATGCGCGTCAGTTCCTGTCGTTGATGGAAAAGCCGGACGTCGATCATATTGAAGGGCTGTCGCCAGCGATTTCTATCGAGCAGAAATCGACCTCGCACAACCCACGCTCTACCGTCGGCACCATCACCGAAATTCACGACTATCTGCGTCTGCTGTACGCTCGCGTCGGCGAACCGCGCTGCCCGGACCACGACGTGCCGCTGGCGGCGCAAACCGTCAGCCAGATGGTCGATAACGTACTGTCACAGCCTGAAGGCAAACGCCTGATGCTGCTGGCGCCTATCATTAAAGAACGCAAAGGCGAGCACACCAAAACGCTGGAAAACCTGGCAAGCCAGGGCTATATCCGCGCGCGTATTGACGGCGAAGTGTGTGACCTGTCCGATCCGCCAAAGCTCGAACTGCAAAAGAAACACACCATTGAAGTGGTGATTGACCGCTTTAAAGTTCGTGACGATTTGACGCAGCGTCTGGCTGAGTCCTTTGAAACCGCGCTGGATCTCTCCGGCGGTACGGCGGTGGTCTCCGATATGGACGACCCGAACGCGGAAGAGCTGCTGTTCTCCGCCAACTTCGCCTGCCCGATTTGCGGCTACAGCATGCGCGAGCTGGAACCGCGCCTGTTCTCGTTCAACAACCCGGCTGGCGCCTGCCCGACCTGTGATGGTCTGGGCGTGCAGCAATATTTTGACCCTGACCGCGTTATCCAGAACCCTGAGCTATCGCTTGCCGGTGGCGCAATTCGCGGCTGGGATCGCCGCAATTTCTACTACTTCCAGATGCTGAAATCGCTGGCAGAACACTACAAGTTCGATGTAGAAGCGCCATGGGAAAGCCTGAGCGCCACCGCGCAGAAAGCAATTCTTAGCGGGTCTGGCAAAGAGTCGATTGAATTTAAGTACATCAACGACCGTGGCGACACCTCCGTGCGTCGCCATCCGTTTGAAGGCGTGCTGCACAATATGGAGCGCCGTTATAAAGAGACGGAATCCAGCGCAGTACGTGAAGAACTGGCGAAATTTATCAGCAACCGCTCCTGCACCAGCTGCGACGGCACCCGTCTGCGTCGCGAAGCGCGCCACGTGTACGTTGAGAATACGCCGCTGCCCACCATCTCGGATATGAGCATTGGTCATGCGCTGGATTTCTTCACCAACATGAAGCTATCCGGTCAGCGAGCAAAAATTGCTGAGAAAGTGCTAAAAGAGATTGGCGATCGCCTGAAGTTTTTGGTCAACGTTGGCCTGAACTACCTGACCCTGTCGCGTTCAGCGGAAACGTTGTCCGGCGGCGAGGCCCAGCGTATCCGTCTGGCGAGCCAGATTGGCGCGGGGTTGGTTGGCGTGATGTACGTGCTGGACGAGCCGTCTATCGGTCTGCACCAGCGCGATAACGAACGTCTGCTGGGAACGCTTATCCACCTGCGTAATCTTGGCAACACGGTGATTGTGGTTGAGCATGATGAAGATGCCATTCGCGCCGCCGACCACGTTATCGACATTGGCCCAGGCGCGGGTGTGCATGGCGGTCAGGTCGTCGCGGAAGGGACGCTTGACGACATTATGGCGGTGCCGGAGTCGTTAACCGGGCAGTTCATGAGCGGTAAACGTAAAATTGAAGTGCCGAAAAATCGTGTGCCGGCAGACCCGGAAAAAGTGCTCAAACTGACGGGCGCATCGGGTAACAACTTAAAAGACGTGACCCTGACGCTGCCGGTTGGCCTGTTTACCTGCATCACCGGTGTGTCCGGTTCGGGTAAATCGACCCTGATCAATGACACGCTGTTCCCGATTGCGCAGACTCAGCTAAATGGTGCAACCATCGCTGAACCCGCGCCGTATCGTGACGTGCAGGGGCTTGAGCATTTCGATAAGGTTATCGACATCGACCAGAGCCCGATTGGCCGTACGCCGCGCTCTAACCCGGCAACCTACACCGGCGTCTTCACGCCAGTGCGTGAGCTATTTGCAGGCGTACCGGAGTCGCGTACCCGTGGTTATACGCCGGGGCGCTTTAGCTTTAACGTGCGCGGCGGACGCTGCGAAGCCTGTCAGGGCGATGGCGTGATTAAAGTCGAAATGCACTTCCTGCCGGATATCTACGTGCCGTGCGATCAGTGCAAAGGCAAACGCTATAACCGTGAAACGCTGGAGATTAAGTACAAAGGCAAGACCATCCACGAAGTGCTGGATATGACCATTGAAGAAGCGCGTGAGTTCTTTGATGCCGTTCCGGCGCTGGCGCGTAAGCTGCAAACGCTTATGGACGTAGGCCTCACCTATATTCGTCTTGGCCAGTCGGCGACCACGCTGTCCGGCGGTGAAGCCCAGCGCGTGAAGCTGGCGCGTGAGCTGTCAAAACGCGGCACCGGCCAGACGCTGTATATTCTGGATGAGCCAACGACCGGCCTGCACTTTGCGGACATCCAGCAGTTGCTGGAAGTGCTGCATCAGCTTAGAGATCAGGGCAACACCATCGTGGTGATTGAGCACAACCTCGACGTCATTAAAACGGCGGACTGGATTGTCGACCTGGGGCCAGAAGGCGGCAGCGGCGGGGGTGAAATCCTCGTTTCCGGTACGCCAGAAACGGTGGCTAACTGCGAAGCCTCGCACACCGCGCGTTTCCTGAAGCCTTTGCTGGGTTAATCACGAGTAGAGCTGCTGTCGGAGCGTTTCCGGCAGCAGATCCACCGCCAGCTGATACGACGCATCCACCAGATAATAAATTTGTGAGCCCGGCAGCGAGCCGTCCAGGTAAACGGTGCTCCAGTGCGCTTTATTGAGATGGCGGCTTGGGCGCACATCTTTATGCTGCTGGCGCAGCAGTTCTGCCAGTTCGGGGCTGGTTTTCAGTGACACCGCCGGGCGGTCTTCAACATCCTTCACCATCGCAAACAGCACGTCGGCCACTTTAATCTGTGTTGCCTTCCAGTCACTGTGTACGCTCTGTTCCGCGCCACGTTTCGCCATGCAGTACTGCAGAAGATCCGAACTGGTCATCATTTTTACTCCTTTAAGTCTCACAAACCATTTTTGTGCAAAAAAGCATCATTTCAGTGTGCAACAAGATGCCGAAAGGATAAACCTCCCAGCAGCTTATTTTGACTAAAAAAGCATCATTTATTGGTACAAATTGTAGGCCGGATAAGCGAAGCACCATCCGGCAATCTGCTCTATGCTGCCGGATGGCGGCGTAAACGCCTTATCCGGCCTACAACGGTTTGGCGTTAGTACTCGGAGTTAACGATCACTTCTTCGTTAAATGCACCAGCCTGCGGCAGCGGGCGATAGGTCGAGTTAGAAGCGCGCAGGACGCGGATAGCACGGGCCCCCACTTCACGCGCGGCGGTGATGTCGTTGTCAGAATCACCGTAGAACACGCGGATATTTTTCTCTTTAAGCCACTGGGTTTTGCTGTTCTGGCCCGGATGGTCACCGGCGAAAATGACCGGATTCATGCTGGCGCCGGGGATCAGAAAATCGTCCTGCAGCGTTTTTGATACGGTTTCGGTTTTGGTCTGACTCCGGCCGGTCACAAAGTAAATGCTATCGCCGCGCTTCACGTGCATCGCAATCAGCGAGCGGGCCACCTCTTTCGGAATACTGAAAGCATCCCAGCCGTTGTTCATTTTTTCCCAGAATTCTGGGTTTTTCAGGTAATCCTGGGAATCCGGTGAGTAGGTCTTTTGTCCGCGCCAGAAGCCGGGGCTGGAAAACAGCACGGTATCATCGATATCAAAACCGACCGCCATCGGCGGATGGCCGAGCAGACTATTTTCAATTTGGGCAACTGAAACCCAGTGGATTGGCGCTTGTTCGGCAAGTTTCGCCACATCGGTACCGGGATAGAGCGGAGACGGTGACGAGGCATGGGCCGTCACCGTAGAATTCAGTGCAAATAACAAGCAGACGGCACTGAGAGCTTGCGTGATCTTGCGCATGGTTTCCCTTAAATCGTCGAGTCGTTATTGTCATAAAGTGAGAGGCGCTTCAAATAAAAGCCCTGCGACCTTACCGTCTGGGAGGGGTGAAAGGAAGGTTTTTCTGAGAATAATCCTGGAAAAAGTAAGGTGATCACACTTTGAGGCTTTCATTGCACTCTGGCCTGGAATAATGCTTCAAGCCAGAGTGAGCACCCACTTACATTACAGCAGTGAACGCTTTTGCGACACGACGAACGTTACGAGTATTGAGTCCAGCCACGCACATACGTCCGCTCGCAATGAGGTAAACACCAAACTCATCGCGCAGACGATCCACCTGAGCGGCGCTAAGGCCGGTGTAGCTGAACATCCCACGCTGCTTAAGAAGATAGTCAAAATTACCGTTCGGCATCTCTTCTTTCAGCACCTGCACTAACGCTTCGCGCATATTCTGGATACGTACGCGCATCCCTTCCACTTCAGCCAGCCATTCGGACTTCAGCTGCGCGTCGCCCAGTACCGTTGCCACTACCTGCGCACCGTAATTTGGCGGGCTGGAGTAGTTGCGGCGGACGGTGGCTTTAAGCTGTCCCAGTACGCGCAGCGCCGTTTCGTTGTCTTCGCAAACAACCGATAAGCCGCCAACGCGCTCGCCGTAAAGGGAGAAAATCTTGGAGAATGAGTTGCTGACCAGCGCAGGCAGACCGGCATCGGCAATGGCGCGGATCGCGTAGGCATCGTCATCCATCCCCGCGCCAAAGCCCTGATAGGCGATGTCGAGGAATGGGATCAGCTCACGCGCTTTCAGCACTTCAACCACCGCATCCCACTCTTGATGCGTCAGGTCCGCACCGGTTGGGTTATGGCAGCATGGGTGCAGCAGCACAATACTGCGTGCCGGCATTGCGTTTAGCGCTTCCAGCAGTGCATTAAGGCGAACGCCGTTGGTTTCGCTGTCAAACCACGGATAAGTGCCGACGGTGAAGCCCGCACCTTCAAAAATGGCAATATGGTTTTCCCAGGTCGGGTCACTGACCCATACGCCGGAGCCCGGGAAGTAGCGTTTGAGGAAATCAGCGCCAATTTTTAACGCGCCGGAGCCGCCAACCGTTTGGATAGTGGCGACGCGCTGTTGCTGGAGAACCGGGTGGTCTGCGCCAAACAGCAGCGGCGCTACGGTATGGCGATAGCTGTTAAGCCCTTCCATCGGCAGGTATAAGGACGCACCGTGCGGCTGCGCATTCAAACGTGCTTCAGCTTTTGCCACGGAGTCTAGCTGCGGGATGATACCGTCTTCGTTATAGAACAGGCCGATGCTGAGGTTTACTTTCTCGCTGCGGGGATCTTCTTTGAAGCGTTCCATTAACGAAAGAATGGGGTCGCCCGCATAGGCGTCAACTTTTTGAAACACGCGATGGTTCTCCAGGTTTACAGAAGGCAGGAAATAACACAATAAACCGGATGGGAAAGAAGATCGAGAGGTTGTTTCGCTTAGTCGCAAGATTGCCGGATGGCGGCGTAAACGCCTTATCCGGCCTACAGTACACACGCGATGCAGGCAGGATAAGCGCCAGCGCCATCCAGTACACAGCCAACACCCATGTAGGCCGGATAAGCGCCAGCGCCATCCGGCACACAGCCAACACCCAATGTAGGCCGGATAAGCGTCAGCGCCATCCGGCACACAGCCAACACCCAATGTAGGCCGGATAAGCGCCAGCGCCATCCGGCCAGAGCCAACACCCATGGAGGCCGGATAAGCGCCAGCGCCATCCGGCGCACCACGGTATTCGTAGCCTGACCGAACGCAATGACGCCGGGGAACAGCGGCGTAAAACTAATCGATATACTTCATCGCTACCCTTGAAGTCAGGCGCGTAATAAGTTCGTAAGCACTCACTTTTGTGAGTTCTGCAATACGCTCAACCGGTAGCCCGTCACCCCATAGAATCACCGGGTCACCGGTTTTATCCGCGGCGGCAGGCCCCAAATCGACGCAGATCATGTCCATTGCCACACGACCGACAATCGGCACTACCCGACCGTTCACCAGCACCGGCGTACCGGAAGGCGCCGCGCGCGGATAACCGTCGCCGTAGCCCATGGCCACCACGCCTAAACGGGTGTCACGTTCGCTAATCCACGTGCCGCCGTAGCCGACCGCCTCGCCTGCTTTATGCTCACGAACGGCAATCAGGCTGGAAGTCAGCGACATCACCGGCTGCATTCCAAAATCCGGGCCCCAGGGCTTGTGCTCTAGCGGTGAGACGCCGTAGAGAATGATCCCCGGACGTGCCCAGTCAAAGTGCGACTGCGGCCACAGCAGGATCCCGCCAGAGGCTGCAATCGAACGCTGGCCCGGCTTGCCTTCGGTAAAGGTGTTGAAAATATCAAGCTGGCGTTCCGTCGCACCACTTTCGGGCTCATCGGCACGGGCAAAGTGGCTGACGATATTCACCGGCTGACGCACATTTTTGCACTGGCTCAGACGCTGATAAAAGGCATCGGCTTCTTCCGGGCGAACGCCCAGGCGATGCATGCCGGTATCAAGCTTCATCCACACGGTCACCGGTTCGTTCAGCTGTGCCGCTTCCAGCGCTTCGAGCTGCTCAACGTTATGTACGGCGGTGTGCAAATGCTGCGCCGAGATGGTCGGCAGGTCTGTTGCATTGAAGAAGCCTTCCAGCAGCAGGATAGGCTGGGTGATCCCGCCCTCACGCAGGCGCAATGCTTCTTCAAGACGGGCCACGCCAAAAGCATCGGCGTCGGGGAGCGTTCGCGCGGTCTCAAGAAGACCGTGTCCGTAGGCGTTCGCTTTCACCACCGCAACCAGCTTGCTGGCAGGCGCCAGTTCACGCAGACGTTGCAGGTTGTGTCGCAGAGCGCGGCGGTTAATGACTACAGTTGCCGCTTGCATTTGTGTTCCTTGATAAGTGTTTGCTTAATAAACCTGATTTGCTTGTTATTCGTCGTCGTACTGCGGCCCTGCGTAGTTATCGAAACGCGACCATTGACCGTTAAACGTCAGGCGTACCGTACCGATTGGGCCGTTACGCTGTTTACCGATAATAATCTCAGCAATGCCTTTTAAGTCACTGTTTTCGTGATAAACCTCATCACGATAGATGAACATGATTAAGTCGGCATCCTGCTCGATGGAGCCGGATTCACGCAGGTCGGAGTTGACCGGGCGCTTGTCCGCACGTTGTTCCAGGGAGCGGTTAAGCTGCGACAGCGCCACCACCGGCACGTGAAGCTCTTTGGCTAAGGCTTTGAGTGAGCGGGAAATTTCGGCAATTTCCAACGTACGGTTGTCGGAAAGCGACGGCACGCGCATCAGCTGGAGGTAGTCGATCATAATTAGCCCGATACCGCCGTGTTCACGGGCGATACGGCGAGCACGAGAGCGAACTTCCGTCGGCGTCAGGCCGGAGGAGTCATCAATATAGATGTTACGTTTTTCCAGCAGGATCCCCATGGTGCCGGAGATACGCGCCCAATCCTCGTCGTCGAGCTGGCCGGTACGAATACGGGTTTGATCAACGCGCGACAATGATGCCAGAGAACGCATCATAATCTGTTCTGATGGCATTTCGAGACTGAAGATCAGTACCGGTTTATCCTGCAACATCGCCGCATTTTCGACGAGGTTCATGGCAAATGTCGTTTTACCCATCGACGGACGCGCTGCCACAATAATCAAGTCCGATGGCTGCAGGCCTGCGGTTTTTTTATTGAGATCATCGTAGCCGGTGTTCACACCGGTAACGCCGTCATGCGGCTGCTGGAAAAGCTGCTCGATACGGGCGACGGTGGCGTCGAGGACTTCGGTAATGTTTCTTGGGCCTTCGTCTTTATTGGCGCGGCTTTCGGCGATTTTAAAGACGCGAGATTCCGCCAGATCCAGCAGGTCCTCGCTGGTGCGGCCCTGAGGGTCGAAACCGGCTTCGGCGATTTCGTTAGCCACCGAGATCATTTCACGGACAACGGCACGTTCGCGAACGATATCCGCATAAGCGCTAATGTTCGCCGCACTTGGCGTATTTTTTGATAGCTCTGCCAGATATGCAAAACCACCGACGCTGTCCAGTTGCCCCTGTCGCTCAAGGGATTCCGCGAGCGTTATCAGGTCAATCGGGCTGCCGGATTCCTGCAAACGGCCCATTTCGGTGAAGATATGGCGATGCGGACGGGTATAGAAATCATCAGACACCACGCGCTCTGCGACGTCGTCCCAGCGCTCGTTATCCAGCATAAGACCGCCCAACACCGATTGTTCCGCTTCAATCGAGTGCGGCGGGACTTTCAGACCAGCAACCTGAAAATCGCGCTCGCGAGGTTCGGTTTGCGGTTTGTTGAAGGGTTTATTTGCTGCCATAGTGAATGGTATTACCGAGATAAAGAGTGGGTCGAAAGATTACCACATAATCGTTCTGGAGGAAGCATGGCAACCCGTATTGAATTTAGCAAACATGGCGGCCCCGAAGTGCTTAACGCGGTCGAGTTCACCCCATCAGCCCCCGGCGAAAACGAAGTGCAGGTGGAAAACAAAGCCATCGGCATCAACTACATCGATACCTACATTCGCAGCGGCCTCTATCCACCGCCGTCCATGCCGAGCGGGTTAGGTACCGAAGCGGCGGGCGTGGTCAGCCAGGTGGGGAGCAACGTTAAGCACATTAAAGCGGGCGATCGCGTGGTATACGCACAGTCCGGGCTTGGCGCGTACAGCTCAGTGCATAACGTGCCCGCGGATAAAGTCGCCCTGCTGCCCGCGGCGATCTCTTACGAGCAGGCCGCCGCGTCATTCCTCAAGGGTTTAACGGTCTTTTATCTGCTGCGTAAAACCTATGAAATTAAACCCGGCGAGCCGTTCTTGTTCCATGCAGCGGCAGGCGGCGTCGGGCTGATTGCCTGTCAGTGGGCCAAAGCGTTAGGCGCGAAGCTTATCGGTACGGTAGGCAGCGCAGAAAAAGCCGAGCGCGCTAAACAGGCGGGCGCCTGGCAGGTCATTAATTATCGGGATGAGAATATTGCCGAGCGGGTGAAAGAGATTACCGGCGGTAAAAAACTCCCGGTGGTGTACGACTCGGTGGGCAAAGATACCTGGGAAGCGTCGCTCGACTGCTTAAAACGCCGTGGCCTGATGGTCAGCTTTGGTAACTCATCCGGCCCGGTGACCGGCGTCAATCTGGGGATCCTTAATCAGAAAGGTTCGCTGTTTGTCACCCGCCCTTCCCTTAACGGCTACATCACAAATTATGATGAGCTTAAAGAGGCCAGCCATGAGCTGTTTTCGCTTATCGCCAGCGGCATCATAAAAGTGGATGTGGCAGACAGCCAGAAGTACCCGCTGAAAGAGGCGCGGCGCGCCCATGAAATTCTCGAGAGCCGGGCAACACAGGGCTCAAGCCTGCTGATCCCGTAAATTTTCCCGCCCACAAAAGACTAGGGCTTCCCGTAGGAAGCCCTTTCTTTTTTTAGTTCGGCTGTATGTAGGGTACAGCTCGATGAATTCGTTAACCGAGCCATAGTGACAGATTTATTACGCAAAACCTACGGCGTTTTATGCAAAATTATTGAGGTTGTGACGAACGCCTCAATACCTCCGATAGTTGCTGCGCCAGGTCTGATTTTTCGGTGATTTAATCGCCCGAATAACCCACACGGCGACCACCGCCAGAATCAACCACGGCAGCAGTTTAAGCATAATCGCGAACAAACCACCGACAAACATCAGGGCGGTGGCAGCCACCAGCGCGGCAATAATGCCGAGCAGAGAGATACCGGTCACCAGCAGCACCACAAAAAATCCAATCACAAATAACAGTTCCAGCATGGTCGTTCTCCCTCATTAAACGCTTTTCTGCTGGGATCATTACAAGAATCGTGCCAAAACTAACTTATTGAATACAAACAAAAACGCCTTACAGCATTGTGTAAGGCGTGGTGAATTTGACCAGGTTTTAGCGAAATAATTAGCGCTTATCGGCCACCAGCTTCAATGCGTGCTCCAGCACATTGATATCGGCGCCAGGTTTATGCGCATTTTCACTCAGGTAGCGACGCCACTGGCGCGCGCCCGGAATGCCCTGGAACAGCCCCAGCATATGACGGGTCACGTGGCCCAGATAGGTGCCGTTACTCAGCTCACGTTCAATGTACGGATACATCGCACGCACCACCGCCACCGGGTCAGCATCCATACCGCTGGCAGCAAAGATTTCACGGTCGACGGACGCCAGAATACCTGGATTCTGATAGGCTTCGCGACCCACCATCACGCCGTCCATATGTTGCAGATGCGCTTTGGCTTCTTCCAGCGACTTAATGCCCCCATTGATGGACATGGTCAGGTGCGGGAAATCACGCTTGAGCTGATAAACACGTGGATAGTCGAGCGGCGGGATCTCACGGTTCTCTTTCGGGCTTAAGCCAGAAAGCCACGCTTTACGCGCATGGATAATAAACATCTCGCATTCACCGCGACCAGATACGGTGTCAATGAAGTCGCAGAGAAATTCGTAGCTGTCCTGGTCGTCAATGCCGATACGGGTTTTGACCGTTACCGGGATAGATACCACATCGCGCATCGCCTTCACACAATCCGCCACCAGCTGCGCGTTGCCCATCAGGCAGGCACCGAACATGCCGTTTTGTACGCGGTCAGACGGGCAGCCAACGTTGAGGTTAATTTCATCATAGCCTCTCTCCTGCGCCAGCTTCGCACAGTGCGCCAGCGCGGCCGGATCGCTCCCACCAAGCTGTAGTGCAATCGGGTGCTCTTCGTCGCTGTAGGCCAGATAGTCGCCTTTACCGTGAATAATCGCCCCGGTGGTCACCATTTCGGTATACAGCAGCGTGTGCTGCGACAGCAGGCGCAGGAAGTAGCGGCAGTGTCTGTCCGTCCAGTCGAGCATCGGCGCGATGGAGAAACGGTGAGCGGGGAAAGCAGCAGTCGAAGTTTCTGACAACATGGCGATTATTTAAGCATCCGAAAAAAGGGGGGCGGGTACTATAGCACAAAGCTAAGGTGGAGATGTAATAGCCGCATCGGAGCACCTGCATGAGAAAATTTGGCTATTGGCCAGGAAATTCCCCGGCGGCGCTGCGCTTGGCCGGGCTACCAATAGAGGTAGCCCGGACGAGGTGCGCAAGCACCGACTCCGGGGCGAGTGCGGTTTAGAACGTGACGCTAACCTGCGCGCCTGCGCCCCAGGTTTGGTCTTCGCCGTAGAGTCCCATCAGGTCGAGGTGTACCCGGTTAAACGGCGCAAAGCCGACGCCGCCGGTGAAGACGTTGCTGTCGTTGTTTTTGACGTCCGCGCGATAACCTGCGCGCAGCGCCAGCCAGTCGAGCGGACGCACTTCGGCACCCACGCCGACATACTGCGAGCTTTCCTCACTCTTGAAGCCTTTGGTTTCAGTCAGGTCACCGTCGGCGCTCAGGGTCAGCATATCGGTATGCCAGGCCACGCCTGCGGTCACCAGTGGGCGAATCTGGTAGGTGTCGCGCACACCGCCCACCTCTTTGGTGTCGATATCGCGGGAGAACAGGTTTTGCCCGCTCAACCCCACCGTCCAGTTCTCGCCAAAATCGGCGGCCATTCCGGCATCGACGTTAAAACCGGTGTCGTCGTTACGATAGCGGCTGCTATTGATATCGTCGCTGCTGAAGTTGTAGATCGACACGGTGTAGTTGTAGAGCCAGGTTTTTTGCAGTTTTGGCGTAACGCCAAAGGATACGGGAACGCCGCCAACATCAAACTGGCGGGCAATGGCTACCCCGTAGTCGGAGACGATCGCCGCCCGACCATAGCCTTTTGATTTAAGATTTTGCGGGTTAACCGCCAATGCGCTGGAAGGCACCGCTTCAACGCCGCGCAGCAGGTCGATATCACCCTGGTCGATATACGAACTCACTCGCGCCCGGGCGTTCGCTTTCGCGACAAACGCCACGTCCAGTGTCTCATTCGGAATACTTACCGCCAGCCCCGCCCCGGCTTTCGCGCTGGCGGTTTTGCCTTGCAATGAGGAGAGTTGATTGGCCAAATCCCCTGCCGCAGAGGAAACCTGTCGATAGCCAGGACTGCCAGGGATAAACAGATCGAAAAGATTAATATTGTCGAGAGAATGGCGATAATTGTTCACATCATCGCTGATATCATCGATTTTATCGCGCAGATTGTCCTTATCCGATATCTGCGCGCCAATCGTTGGTAGGATTACCGTCACATCGTCGTCCGGCCTGGATTTCGCCAGCAACGCCGGGTTAATCAGCACGCTGCTGCCATAGTTCCCGGACGCGACTCCGGTGCCACCCATGGCGTCATTTCTGGCTTCCGTCCATCCGTTTGCTGCCCCTGCCTGTCCTGCCACTAAAAAAGAGACAGCGATCCCCATCAGCGAAAATTTTTCGTTTTTTTTCACAGTTTGCCCGTCTTATTGTCTGTTATGAAACAACGCTCCCTCCGTTATCACCTGGAGAGAGACGAACTATTGCTGTGAATAACGGGACAAAAAGTGTCTTGTTCCCTTAACTGAAATTTTCGACAGGGCTATCGTTATTAGTAAGCGCCCTAATCTTTTATAGAAGAGGATCGTTAATTCCGCCCGGGTTTTCCGTCATGGGGGCCAAAAAACTGCGGCGGATGATCCACCCAACGGTCTTCGCGCGTCACGGCATACGAAGCGTTTAACGGATAGTAGATGCGGTTTGAACGCTTATTTGCCTCACCAACTACCAATAAACGCACCTCTTCTGAGGTGTTATTGATAAAGGTGTGGCAAACCCCGGTTCCGGCCGGAAAACCCACGCTGTCACCCGGCTCAAGTTTCCACAAATAGCCGTTAATCCACGCCTGAGGGTACCCCTCCAGTACATAAACAAACTCTTCTTCATCACTTTCAGCGTGCGGGTAAGAGGTGCGGCGGCCGGGTGGTAATCGCTCGTGGTGAATACCGATATGCCTTAACCCCAGCGCGCGAGCCAGCGGGGCGCCAATAGCAAAACGTTCTTCGCTATCGGGATAAGTCGAATTATCGGGTCCTTCAACATCGTGCCAATGGCGAATGCAATCGGGTCTTTTCATCATTTTCGTCCTGAGTGTGAACTGTGCCTGCCATAACACACCTATAGCACACTGGTGGAAACTCGGTGTTTCCGGCATAACATGATAAAGTATGCGTTTGTTTCACTCGTGACTTGAGGACGCCAATGGATAAGACCACTACGCAAGAACTGTTAGCGCAAGCTGAAATGCTTTGTGCGCAACGCGGCGTGCGCCTGACTCCGCAACGTCTGGAAGTACTGCGCCTGATGAGTTTGCAGGAAGGGGCGATTAGCGCCTACGATCTGCTCGACCTGCTGCGTGTCAAAGAACCTCAGGCTAAACCGCCAACGGTTTACCGGGCGCTGGAGTTTTTGCTGGAACAGGGTTTTGTCCATAAAGTCGAATCTGCCAACAGCTACGTGCTGTGCCATCTGTTCGATCAACCGACACACACCTCGGCGATGTTTATCTGCGACCGCTGTGGCGTGGTGAAGGAAGAGTGTGCGGAAGGGGTGGAAGATATTATGCATACGCTGGCGGCAAAAATGGGCTTTGCCCTGCGCCATAACGTGATTGAAGCACATGGTTTATGTTCAGGATGCGTGGAAGTGGAAGCGTGCCGAGCGCATGAACATTGCCAACACGATCATACTATTCAGATTAAAAAGAAATCCCGCTAGCGGGCGCTAAACGGGGGAGCGTACATCCTTGTACGCACGGGTAGGAATTAAACGTTACCAGTGATGGTTATTACGTTTGTCCCAGGTATCCACTTCTTTCTCGGCTTCATCCTTCGCGTAGCCGTAACGTTCCTGAATTTTACCGACCAGCTGATCGCGTTTCCCTTCGATCACCGTCATATCATCATCGGTCAGTTTGCCCCATTGCTCTTTCACTTTACCTTTCAGCTGTTTCCAGTTACCGCCGACTTCGTCTTTATTCATAGTTAAATCCTCGAACGTCAGTGTGTGATTAGTGAAGGTTGCTGTAGAGCAGACGTCTTTTTCTCTAAGCGTGATAATAATTGTAGTCACTCATACTGGGTGTGATTCACTATTCGGAATCTTTAACCGTTTCGTCAAACAAACCAGCTATTGTTCCGCCAGTGCCGACGCCAGATAACCGCCAGAGATAAACCGCGTAAAGCGAGGAAAACCGCCAGCGCCAACCACAGACCGTGGTTGCCCAGCCACGGCAAGGCCAGCAGCGTTAATGCAAACCCCGCCGCCGCAACCGCCATGCTGTTACGCATCTCGGCACCGCGCGTTGCGCCAATGAACATGCCATCAAGCAGATAACACCACACGCCGATCACTGGCAGCACCACCTGCCAGAGCACATAGCGGTCGGCTAGCTGTTGCAGTTCAGGCAAGGACGTCAGCAGCGCGACAATATGCTCGCCGAAAATGGCATAGATCAGCGCGAAGGCCAGCGCCACCACGCCCGCCTGACGACACGCAGCCCGCCATACCTCCAGCAGTTTGCTGTCATCGCGCGCACCATAGGCCTGCCCGGAGTGCGCTTCTACCGCGTAGGCAAAGCCGTCCAGCGCGTAGGCCGTGAAGGTCAGCATGGTCATCAGCACCGCATTCACCGCCACGACGTCGCTACCAAGACGTGCGCCAAAAACGGTCACCGCGCCAAAGCACAGCTGGAGCAGTAACGAACGCAGCATGATGTCGCGGTTTAGCGCCAGCAAGCGGCGGAAATCCCCTGCCCATGCGGTTTTGAGCATTGCCCAGGAAATCCCGCGCATAACCAGCACCTTGCGAACCATGCCCAGCCCCACCAGCAAGGTGGCGTATTCGGCAATCGCCGTCGCCATCGCCGCGCCCTGCACGTTCATGTGCAGTCCCATGACTAGCCACAGATCCAGCACGATGTTCAGCACGTTGCCGACCACCAAAAGCACCACCGGCGCGCGGGCGTATTGCACGCCGAGCAACCAGCCCAGCAGCACCAGATTTGCCAGTGACGCGGGCGCGCTTAACCAGCGGATAGTGAGGAAACGCCGCGCCTGCTCGAGCACCTCGCCGCTTCCCCCAACGATGGACAACGCCAGATCGATTAATGGATTTCTGAACAGGACAATCAGTAGCCCCGCCCCTAGCGCCAGCAGCAGCGGCTGTACCAACGCGCGAGCCAGCGCATGCGGATTTTTGGCACCAAACGCCTGTGAGGTCAGGCCGGTGGTGCTCATGCGTAAAAACAGCAGCAGCATGAACAGGAAGCTGGTGGCGGTGGCACCAATCGCCACGCCGCCGAGGTAAACCGGGCTATCAAGGTGACCAATCACGGCAGTATCCACCAGTCCCAGAAGGGGAACGGTGATATTGGAGAAAATCATGGGTAGCGCAAGGCGCCACAGAGCCTTATCGGCACGAGTAAGTAGCGGCATGTGTATAGACCAGAAAGAAAAAAGGCTGTGATAGCGAGAGCCTCACAGCCGTTTAAAACAGGGGAAAGGTTACAGCCATTCACCGTTGCGTATAACGCCAACGGCCAGCCCTTCAATGGAGAAGCTCTGCTGACGCAGATCGACCACGATAGGGGAAAATTCGCTGTTTTCTGGCAGCAGTTCGACGACGTTACCTTGTTTTTTCAGGCGTTTCACCGTCACTTCTTCGTCGATTCGCGCGACCACAACCTGCCCGTTACGCACGTCCTGAGTTTTATGCACAGCAAGCAGATCGCCATCCATAATACCGATATCTTTCATCGACATGCCGCTCACGCGAAGCAGGAAATCTGCGCTTGGTTTGAACAGCGAAGGGTCAACCTGGTAGTGCCCTTCAATGTGCTGCTGCGCCAGCAGCGGTTCACCGGCTGCCACGCGACCTATCAGCGGCAGGCCCGTTTCTTCTTCCACCAGCAGGCGGATACCACGAGAAGCGCCTGAAACAATTTCAAGAACCCCTTTACGCGCGAGCGCTTTGAGGTGTTCTTCAGCCGCGTTTGGGGAACGGAACCCCAAGCGCTGAGCAATTTCCGCACGCGTTGGCGGCATGCCCGTCTGGCCGATGTGATCCCGGATGAGATCAAACACCTCTTGCTGCCTGGTCGTTAATGCTTTCATTCCGCCCCCTGGGTGTATATACAGTTATGCTGTGAGTATATACAGCTAGTGTCTATTTTGGAACCGTAAAACACGCAAAATCAGGCAGTTTTCACAGCTTTAGTGGAAATGCGCCCACAACAGGATGCCCCAGGTGATAAGCGCAACGAAAATCGACAGTAGCACCGCCGCCGATCCCATGTCTTTCGCCCGCCCGGACAGCTCGTGATACTCCGAGCCAATGCGGTCAACTACCGCTTCCAGTGCACTATTGAGAATTTCCACTATCATCACCAAAAGGACAGAGCCGATAAGCAGCACGCGGGTGATGGGATCAACGTCCAGCCAGCAGGCGATGATAATTGCCACGACCGAGGCGACGCCTTCCTGACGGAATGCCGCTTCGTTGATCCATGCTGCGCGAAATCCTTTCCAGGAATAGCCAGCAGCTTTGATGATTCGGGTGAGCCCAGTGGTATTATTGGCCATCTAAAGAACCTTTTTCATTTATACGTCAATGACAATGCGTGTTATGAAGCGGTAGAACAGAAATTCTGCCGACTTTCTGATATTCTTGCCGCGCATTTGCATGATTAACCAGAGGCTTTACATCGTTTATGTCCGGCTGGCCACGAATTTACTACAAATTACTGAATTTACCATTAAGTGTTCTGGTAAAGAGCAAGTCTATTCCGGCAGAACCTGCCCAGGAATTGGGGCTTGATACATCACGTCCAATTATGTATGTCCTGCCTTATAACTCTAAGGCCGACTTACTGACGCTGCGCGCACAGTGTCTGGCGCACGAGCTTCCCGACCCGCTTGAACCGTTAGAGATTGACGGCACCCTGCTGCCGCGCTACGTGTTCATTCACGGTGGCCCTCGCGTCTTTACATACTACACGCCGAAAGAAGAGTCGATTAAGCTGTTCCACGACTATCTCGATCTGCACCGCAGCAATCCCAATCTGGATGTGCAAATGGTGCCGGTATCGGTGATGTTTGGGCGTTCTCCAGGTCGCGAGAAAGGCGAAGTGAATCCGCCATTGAGGATGCTAAACGGCTTCCAGAAATTCTTTGCCGTCTCCTGGCTTGGCCGCGATAGCTTCGTGCGTTTTTCGCCGTCCGTCTCGCTGCGCCGCATGGCCGACGAGCATGGTACGGATAAAACCATCGCCCAAAAACTGGCGCGCGTGGCGCGTATGCACTTTGCCCGCCAGCGTCTGGCAGCGGTAGGCCCACGCCTGCCTGCGCGTCATGACCTGTTCAAAAAACTGCTGGCGTCAAAAGCGATTGCTAAAGCGGTAGAAGATGAAGCGCGCAGCAAAAAAATCTCCCACGAAAAGGCGCAGCAGAATGCGATTGCGCTGATGGAAGAGATTGCCGCTAACTTCTCCTATGAGATGATCCGTCTGACCGACCGTATCCTGAGTTTTACCTGGAACCGTCTGTATCAGGGGATTAACGTGCATAACGCCGAGCGCGTACGCCAGCTGGCGCACGACGGGCATGAGATTGTGTATGTGCCCTGCCACCGCAGCCACATGGACTATCTGCTGCTTTCTTACGTGCTCTATCACCAGGGGCTGGTGCCGCCGCATATTGCTGCCGGTATCAACCTGAACTTCTGGCCGGCTGGCCCGATTTTCCGCCGCCTGGGCGCGTTCTTTATCCGTCGTACCTTCAAGGGCAATAAGCTCTACTCCACCGTATTCCGGGAATATCTGGGCGAGCTGTTTAGCCGTGGCTATTCCGTCGAGTACTTCGTTGAGGGCGGACGCTCCCGTACCGGTCGCCTGCTGGATCCGAAAACCGGCACCCTGTCGATGACGATTCAGGCGATGCTGCGCGGCGGTTCACGTCCTATTACGCTGGTGCCTATCTATATCGGTTACGAGCACGTGATGGAAGTGGGCACTTACGCCAAAGAGTTACGCGGCGCGACGAAAGAGAAAGAGAGCTTACCGCAGATGCTGCGCGGCTTAAGCAAACTGCGCAATCTGGGACAGGGTTATGTGAACTTCGGTGAGCCGATGTCGCTGATGTCCTATCTCAACCATCACGTACCGGAATGGCGCGAGTCTATCGATCCTATCGAAGCGGTGCGCCCTGCGTGGCTGACGCCAACTGTCAATAAAATGGCAGGCGAGCTGATGGTGCGCATCAACAACGCCGGTGCGGCAAACGCCATGAACCTGTGCTGTACCGCGTTGCTGGCTTCGCGTCAGCGTTCACTGACCCGCGAGCAGCTTACTCAGCAACTGGATTGCTATCTGGCGCTGATGCGTAACGCACCGTACTCTGAAGATGCGACAGCGCCAAAAGCGACGGCGAGCGAGCTTATCGACCACGCGTTGCAGATGAACAAGTTCGAAGTCGAGAAAGACACCATCGGCGATATCATCATTCTGCCGCGCGAGCAGGCGGTGCTGATGACTTACTACCGCAATAACATCGCGCACATGTTGATCATGCCGTCGCTGCTGGCCTCTATCATGACCCAGCATCGTGATATCACTCGTGAGCAGGTGCTAAGCACTATCGATACCTTGTATCCGATGCTGAAAGCCGAACTGTTCCTGCGCTGGGAACGCGCAGAGCTTCCGGCGGTTATCGATACGTTGATAGCGGAAATGGCACGTCAGGAGATGATCACCGTGGATAACGGTGAATTGCACATTAATGCATCTCACTCCCGGACTCTGCAACTGCTGGCCGCCGGTGCGCGCGAAACGCTACAGCGTTATGCGATCACCTTCTGGTTGCTCAGCGGCAATCCGTCAATGAACCGCAGCACCCTTGAGAAAGAGAGCCGCACGCTGGCACAGCGCCTTTCCGTTCTGCACGGCATCAACTCGCCGGAGTTCTTCGATAAAGCGGTGTTCTCATCGCTGGTACTGACCCTGCGTGATGAAGGCTATATCAGCGACAGCGGCGATGCTGAGCCGGAGGAGACGATGAAGGTGTACCAGATGATGGCAAACCTGATTACCTCGGACGTGCGCTTGACGATTGAGAGCGTGACGCAGGAAGAGGCGGCGCAGTAAAAACAAAAATCCCCGGCAATGACCGGGGATTTTTTTTTAGCCGTTGTAGCCCGGACGAGGCGTTTACGCCGACTCCGGGGTAACTCGGAGCCAATTCCCGGCGGCGCTTCGCTTGGCCGGGCTACCAGTGTGTAGTGCGTAGGCCGGATAAGGCAAAGCCGCCATCCGGCAATGTGCGCAATTATGCCTGATGGCGCTACGCTTATCAGGCCTACGTCTTGCACGCTATCCACCGTATCTATCAGAACTGCCAGTAACTCATCGCCAGACCAATAAACAGCACCAGTCCCACGTAGTTATTGTTCAAAAACGCCTGGAAGCACGGGCCGCGTTCGCGGTTGCGGATAAGCTTCTGCTGATAGACGAACAACGCACCGGCAATCAGAATCGACCAGTAATATTCCCAGTTCAGGCCGTTGAGCCAGCCAATCGCCGCCATCAGCGCCAGAACGCCCACCTGCAAAATACCAATAATCAGACGGTCATATTGGCCAAATAAAATGGCCGTCGATTTGATGCCGATTTTAACGTCATCGTCACGGTCAACCATCGCATACTGGGTGTCATACGCCACCGCCCACAGGATGTTGGCTAACAGCATCAGCCAGCAGCTGAGCGGGAGCGTTTCGCTAACGGCGGCAAACGCCATCGGTATTGACCAGCCAAAAGCCGCGCCAAGCACGACCTGCGGCAGATGGGTATAGCGTTTCATAAACGGATAGACCCAGGCCAGCGCCAGCGCCGCCACCGACAGTAGAATGGTCATCGTGTTGAGCGTCAGCACCAGCAGGAACGATATCAGAACCAGTACGGCGAACAGGATGCGCGCCTCTTTCTCACTCACCGCACCGCTGGGCAACGGGCGATTGGCGGTGCGCTTTACGTGCCCGTCAAATTTACGGTCGGCGTAGTCATTCACTACGCAGCCTGCGGCGCGCATCAGCCAGACTCCGGCCACAAAAACGGCCAGGATCCACAGCGGAGGTACACCCGGTGACGCTACCCAAAGCGCCCATAATGTCGGCCACAGCAGCAGCAATGCGCCGATGGGTTTGTCCGTGCGCATCAGCCGATGGTAAGCCAGTAGCTTACTCGAGCTCAGACTCGTCTCCATTTTTCTTCTTCCTCTTAATACAGCGGCGACGCCGGTAAAAACAGCTCAGTCAGCAGCAGTGGTTTTCCGCTCAGGCGGAGGCGGGAACGACGCCCCCACAGCGCATCGTGACGCCCAATCTCAATAAAATCACGGGTCAGGTGTGAGGACGTAAAAAGATAACGCCCCAGCGGAGTCTGCCCAAGTTGCTGTAGCGCCAGCTCGGGCCCGCAAAGGGTCGACTCCGGCACCACCGTTCTTCCGGCAAGCCACGGTTCGCCCCCCACGCACAATAGTATTTCTCGCAGCCAATAGCGAGGCTCTTCCGGCAGCAGGTGCTGTTCATCGGCAAGCCCATCGCGATGGATAAATTCTTCATTTAATAGCGTTACGCTAACCGGTTTCCCGAACTGCTCAAACCGTTTGGTCATGGAATCTTCCAGCATCAGCCAATCGCGCAGAGCCGGTTCAAATGGGGGAACGACGTCAAAATAGTGCAAAGCACGCAGTTGCGTCAGTGCAGAGTGCGACATGCCTGTCTCTCCAATACATAGCGTTCAGTCATTGTATCGCAGAAAGGCATGGTAGGGGGTGCAGGAATGGTCAAATACGATCATAAGCGCAACAGCAGTGCAACATCATCTGTTGCATGCCAAAAAAGGTGTGCCCGTAAGGGCACACCGAAAGGCTTCGCCTAAACATCCGCGCTGCGGGGAGAAATTACCCCTTGCCTTTTACAGCGCCGATAAAGGTGGAACGAGCAGATTTGGAGCCCAGACGTTCGGCTTCATTCATCAATTTCAGGGCCTTATCGATATCCCCTTTCGCCACGGCCTGTTTGATACCGTTGTTGAAGTAGCTTTCGGTATCGTTGAGCATCGGTTCCGCTTTTTCAGCAGGAGCCGCTGCGGCTGCGGCCGCCGGTGCAGCAGCATAGGCTGGTGCGGCGGTGTTACCCACGGTCACCGGCGCCGGGCCAGATGAGCCAAACAGTGGGCCAACCAGTACGCTGGAGCTACTGTTGGTTTTCACTTTCAGCTTCACTAAACCGTCGGTGGTGTGTTTGGCAATCGGGTCAGGAATATCCGGGATCGCGTTGCCGATGCCTTTCGCATAGGCTTTTGCCGGATCCAGCAGTTTGGTGGTTTGCTGGAGATCTTTTTCAGTGGTAAAGACCAGCACATAGAGTTTTTGCTGCCCCAGCGCTGGCGTCAGACGCATAACACCTTCCAGACGGTCGGCGCTCATCACGCCCGGTTCCTGGTAGGTAAAGTAGCTGCTTGGGAAGAAGGCAGAAGGCGTCATATTCTGATCAAGAATCAACACATTCGGCGCAAAGACGGTGGTTTGTTTGTTAACTTCGCTTGTCAGCGTCAACGACAGTTCGCCAATGTTAGCCGGTACGCTGTAAGCAACGACTTTGCCGGTGATCCCCGGAACATTCAGCGTTTGTCCGCCCACCCCAACCTGCGTGGACTGGACTTTCGATTGGTCGACCGGCGTCCAGGTCAATTGTTGCAAGGACGACGTCGGGATCGTTGGCGCAGCGCTGGTGTTTTGCGGCACATAGTTTACATCCGCAAGGCTAATGCCCGGGACGCTCGCCATAAAACCGGCGGTAAAGCACAGAGCAATGAGACTTTTTTTCATTTTCATTATGATAACCTCAAAATCGTCGGTCTAACGGTGGCCTGGCAATAGCGCGCTAAACCTTACGGAACAGAGGGGCTTACGCCCCTCGTCAGATTATTGCTTCAGGTTAATGCTGAATTACCACCAGATTTCCATCTGTGCGCCGAAGGAGAATTCGTCGCTATCACCACGACTGGTGTTGGCGGTATTGGAGTTGCTTGAAACGGCATAACGAGTTGCATCGCCGTTGCTGTTTTTCGCGTAGCCCCAGTTTTCATCCCATTTCGCATAGGTTGCGAATACGCGGATTGCTGGACGAGACCAGATGCTGTCACCCGCCTGCCATTGCTGTGCCAGGGTGATTTTGTACTGGTTGTTGCGGTCGCCGGTTTGCTGAGATTTCACGTTGTCATAGCCAACTTCCAGCAAGGTACTCATGATTGGCGTCCATTTGTACATTGGACGGATACCCACGGTGTACCATTCGGTACCCAGGTTATTATCCATATCAAGATTCTGATACATACCGACATACATCAGATCCCAATTGTCGCCCAGAGAGATTGCACCGTGGTCTAAAATACGCACCAGGCTACCGTTGTTGTTCACAACGTTGTTGGCATAGTTAACGCCGTCAATGGTTACGCTTGAAGAACCGTAGGAGCCCTGAGACAGGCCTTTACCCTGAGTGGTCATAGAGTCTGTTGCGTACTGAACAACAAACTTGTTGTAGCCTTTCAGCATGCTCTGGGTATGTTCAGCGGTGAACATCCAGCCATCTTTAGAGGCACCGTTTGCCAGGCTGTAGTCATCGGTGGTGTTTGCACGACCGTAGTCAACACCCAGTTCCAGCATACCGTCTGGGTTGATGGCCATCTGCGCTAAACGCACGTCGAAGACGTCGTTGGCAGTATCTTTAGTTTTGTCATAGATGTTCTGGCTGCTGAAGGCATAAGAACCGCCAGCTTCCTGAGAACGGGTTGCTGCCAGAGACAGTTTACCGAAGCCCAGATCGACGTTTTCGATACCGGCACCAGGACCTGAAATATCCCAGTAGTAGAAGTCGATCATGTGAACGTCATGACGTTGGTAGAAACGCTTACCGGCCCAGATGGTAGAGCCTGGCAGCCAGTCAATCAGGTTTTTACCCTGCACGTTCGCTTCACGGAATGCTGGGTCAGTCCCTTCCCAGTCGTTCTGCTGGGCAACGGAGTAAGCTACGTTGGTGTCGAAGTAGAAGCTCTTATCGCCCTCTTTCCACACTTCCTGACCTAATTTAAGTTCGGCATAGGTTTCACATTCGTTACCAAGACGGTATTTACTTTGTGCACCAGTTGCCTGGAAACATTGTTGTTCGCCACCGCTACCTGTCCAGCCAATACCGGAACGTGCGTAGCCATGAAAATCTACTGCCATCGCTTGAGCAGACATAATGCCTGCAGCAACAGCAACCGCCACGGGGAGTTTGCGCAGAGTAATCATCTATTCTATCTCCTGAGATCTTTGCTTTTCTTTAACATTTCACCCCGTAACGCCTTATTGTTGGCGGTGTAAGGGTTTCCTGTTTCTTTTTGTTATGGGGCTCTTAAACACCGGGTTCTTTGTGCAACCGACGACATGCCGTGCCATCTTCTCGGAACAGATGACAGCGCTCTGGCGGCAAACCAATGGCGAATGTGGCACCCTCTTCTACCAACACCACGTCGTTCTGGCGGTACACCAGGTTTTGACGAATGGCGGGGATCTGGATATGAATTTGTGTTTCGTGACCAAGCTGTTCGACAACATTCACAATGCCTTCCAGCGTGACATCGGCGATGTGGCTAGGCAGCAGGTGTTCAGGACGGATGCCCAGCGACATGTTGCTGCCGACATTCACGTTGCTGCTTTCGACCGGGAGCCAGATTTGCTGGCGGTTCGGTAGCTCAACCTGAACCTGATCAATCGCGGTCGCGGTCACTTTCACCGGCAGGAAGTTCATCTTCGGCGAACCGATAAAGCCGGCAACAAAGCGGTCAGCCGGGTAGTGATACAGCTCCAGCGGCTTACCGACCTGGGCAATACGACCGGCGTCCAGTACCACGATTTTGTCGGCAAGCGTCATCGCTTCAACCTGATCGTGGGTGACGTAAATCATCGTGCGGCCCAAGCGTTTATGCAGACGGGAAATTTCAATACGCATCTGGACGCGCAGCGCGGCATCAAGGTTGGAAAGAGGTTCATCAAGCAGGAACACGCGGGGCTCTGCCACCAGCGTACGACCAATGGCGACACGCTGACGCTGACCACCGGAGAGGGCTTTAGGTTTACGATCCAGCAAATGCGCTAACTGTAAGACTTCAGCAACCTGCGTCACACGCTGGTTGATCACCTCTTTTTTGGCACCCGCCAGTTTCAAACCAAAGGACATGTTCTCAGCAACGGAAAGGTGGGGATACAACGCATAGGACTGAAACACCATGCCCACGCCACGTTCGGCAGGTGGGATTTCGTTCATGCGGGTTTCACCGATATACAGATCGCCACTAGTGATGGTTTCAAGGCCCGCGATCATACGCAGCAACGTTGATTTGCCGCAGCCTGATGGCCCGACAAACACCACGAACTCCCCTTCCTGGATATCGAGGTTAATATCTTTCGATACCACCACATCTCCCCAGGCTTTCGTTACATTGCGTAGCTGTACGTTCGCCATGCCCTTCTCCCTCGTTACAACTCGTCACCAAAAGACACATTCAAGATGGGCTGACTATGCAGCAACCATAATTCTGGTGAATCCTCCACCCCCCCGGTTTTTTATGGGGGAGGAGGCGGGAGGATGAGAAGGCGCGCTCTGCACCCGATGACATCTCATCGGAACGAAAATCGTGATGGCGCTTGCAAAAATCGGCGCTTTTTTTTGTGCGCTGGGACGCATAACCGGGGGTTTTGTTATGGGGATCACACAAATAGCCCCTAGGGCGTAGAGCCCAGGAGGATGGAAAGGGGTTGCTAAAAAAGGAAACTCATCGACGTTAAACCACCTCTGTGTATCCACGAGTACATCACCAAAAAGGACGGATAGATGAAAATCAAAACTGGCGCTCGCATCCTTGCGCTTTCCGCATTGACCACGATGATGTTTTCCGCCTCTGCTCTGGCAAAAATTGAAGAGGGAAAGCTGGTTATCTGGATTAACGGCGACAAAGGCTACAACGGCCTGGCCGAGGTCGGTAAGAAATTCGAAAAAGACACCGGGATCAAAGTCACCATCGAGCACCCGGATAAGCTGGAAGAGAAGTTCCCGCAGGTTGCCGCGACCGGCGACGGCCCGGACATTATCTTCTGGGCGCATGACCGCTTTGGCGGCTACGCACAGTCCGGCCTGCTGGCTGAAGTCACTCCAGACAAAGCGTTCCAGGACAAACTTTATCCGTTTACCTGGGATGCCGTACGTTACAACGGCAAACTGATTGCTTACCCAATCGCGGTGGAAGCGCTGTCGCTGATTTATAACAAAGACCTCGTTCCTAACCCGCCGAAAACCTGGGAAGAAATTCCTGCGCTGGATAAAGAGCTGAAGGCGAAAGGTAAATCTGCGCTGATGTTCAACCTGCAAGAACCGTACTTCACCTGGCCGCTGATTGCCGCTGACGGCGGTTACGCGTTCAAGTTTGAAAACGGCAAGTACGACGTGAAAGACGTGGGTGTGGATAGCGCGGGCGCGAAAGCGGGTCTGACCTTCCTGGTTGACCTTATCAAGAACAAACACATGAACGCGGACACCGACTACTCCATCGCAGAAGCTGCCTTTAACAAAGGCGATACCGCGATGACCATCAACGGGCCGTGGGCGTGGTCGAACATTGATAAGAGCAAAATCAACTACGGCGTGACGCTGCTGCCAACCTTCAAAGGCAAGCCGTCTAAACCGTTCGTCGGTGTATTGAGCGCCGGTATCAACGCCGCTAGCCCGAACAAAGAGCTGGCGAAAGAGTTCCTCGAAAACTACCTGCTGACCGACCAGGGTCTGGATGAAGTGAACAAGGACAAACCGCTGGGCGCAGTGGCGCTGAAATCCTTCCAGGATCAGTTAGCCAAAGATCCACGTATCGCGGCGACCATGGATAACGCCCAGAAAGGCGAAATCATGCCGAACATCCCACAGATGTCTGCATTCTGGTATGCCGTTCGTACCGCAGTTATCAACGCCGCTAGCGGTCGCCAGACCGTCGATGCAGCGCTGAAAGATGCGCAGGGTCGTATCACCAAGTAATGCCGCTGAGCATGTGCCGGTTGGCGGCATAAATGCCTTATCCGGCCTACAAAACACCGTAGGCCAGATAAGCGCAGCGCCATCAGGCACATCTCCGGCCAGGAAGTTTTAACGCTGTAGAGGAAGATCCCCATGGATGTCATTAAAAAGAAACATTGGTGGCAAAGCGACCGACTTAAATGGTCAGTAATAGGTCTGCTTGGGCTGCTGGTGAGTTACCTTGTCGTTTTAATGTATGCACAGGGGGAGTACCTGTTTGCCATCATGACGCTGATTTTGAGTTCAGCGGGGCTGTATATTTTCGCCAACCGTAAAACCTACGCCTGGCGCTATGTTTATCCGGGTGTTGCCGGGATGGGGCTGTTTGTCCTGTTCCCGCTAATTTGTACTATCGCCATCGCATTTACCAACTACAGCAGTACGAACCAGCTGACCTTTGAACGCGCCCAGGAAGTCCTGATGGACCGCTCCTACCAGGCGGGCAAAACCTATGGCTTCGGTCTGTACCCTGCTGGCGACGAGTGGCAGCTGGCCCTCACCGACGGTGAAAGCGGCAAAAATTATCTCTCCGACGCCTTCAAATTTGGCGGCGCGCAGAAGCTACAGCTAAAAGAGACTGACGCCCTGCCAACCGGCGAACGCGCGGCATTACGCATCATCACCCAGAATCGTCAGGCGCTAAACCAGCTCATCGCGGTTCTGCCAGATGAAAGCAAAGTCACCATGAGCTCGCTGCGCCAGTTCTCCGGCACCCAGCCGCTCTATACGTTGTCTGATGACGGTCTGCTGACCAACAACCAAAGCGGCATAAAATATCGTCCGAACAACGATATTGGTTTCTACCAGACCATTAACGCCGACGGTAGCTGGGGCGATGAAAAACTCAGTCCAGGCTACACCGTGGGTATCGGCTGGGATAACTTCACCCGCGTATTCACCGATGAAGGCATCAAGAAACCTTTCTTCGCCATCTTTATCTGGACGGTCGTATTCTCGGTTCTGACGGTTGTGCTGACCGTGGCGGTGGGCATGATTCTGGCCTGCGTTGTGCAGTGGGAATCGCTGAAAGGCAAAGCCATCTATCGCGTACTGCTGATTTTGCCGTATGCCGTACCGTCGTTTATTTCGATTCTGATTTTCAAAGGGCTGTTCAACCAGAGCTTTGGTGAAATCAACATGATGCTCAGCGCGCTGTTTGGCATCAAACCGGCCTGGTTTAGCGACCCGACGACCGCCCGTTCGATGATTGTTATCGTCAACACCTGGCTGGGTTATCCGTACATGATGATCCTGTGCATGGGCCTGCTGAAAGCCATCCCGGACGATCTGTACGAAGCCTCGGCAATGGATGGCGCCGGCCCGTTCCAGAACTTCTTTAAGATTACCTTCCCGCTGCTGATTAAGCCGCTCACCCCGCTGATGATCGCCAGCTTTGCCTTTAACTTTAACAACTTCGTGCTGATTCAGCTTCTGACCAACGGTGGCCCTGACCGCCTCGGTACCACGACGCCTGCCGGATATACCGACCTGCTCGTCAGCTACACCTACCGCATCGCCTTTGAAGGCGGCGGCGGCCAGGACTTTGGTCTGGCGGCAGCGATTGCGACGCTTATCTTCCTGCTGGTCGGTGCGCTCGCGATAGTGAACCTGAAAGCCACGCGTATGAAGTTTGATTAAGGGAGACAACGATCATGGCTATGGTACAACCCAAATCTCAGAAACTGCGTCTCTTAACCACGCACCTTCTGCTGCTGATTTTCATCGCGGCGATTATGTTCCCGCTGCTGATGGTTATCGCCATTTCACTGCGCGAAGGTAACTTTGCTACCGGCAGCCTGATCCCGGAAAACATTTCCTGGGAACACTGGAAGCTGGCGCTGGGCTTTAGCGTTGAGCATGCCGACGGCCGCGTCACGCCGCCGCCGTTCCCGGTACTGCTGTGGCTGTGGAACTCGGTGAAAATCGCGGGCATCACCGCTATCGGCATCGTCGCGCTCTCGACCACCTGCGCCTACGCTTTTGCCCGTATGCGTTTCCCGGGCAAAGCCACGCTGCTGAAAGGGATGCTGATTTTCCAGATGTTCCCGGCGGTGCTGTCATTAGTCGCCTTGTATGCCTTGTTCGACCGTCTGGGCCAGTACATTCCGTTTATCGGCCTGAACACTCACGGCGGGGTGATTTTCGCCTACCTCGGCGGCATTGCGCTGCACGTGTGGACGATTAAAGGCTACTTTGAAACCATTGATAACTCGCTGGAAGAAGCGGCGGCGCTGGATGGCGCAACTCCATGGCAGGCATTCCGTCTGGTTCTGCTGCCGCTCTCCGTGCCGATTCTGGCGGTGGTCTTTATTCTGTCGTTTATCGCCGCGATTACCGAAGTACCGGTTGCATCACTGCTGCTGCGTGATGTGAACAGCTACACCCTGGCCGTGGGTATGCAGCAATACCTCAACCCGCAAAACTATCTGTGGGGCGACTTTGCCGCAGCGGCCGTTCTTTCCGCCATCCCTATTACCGTGGTCTTCCTGCTCGCGCAGCGTTGGCTGGTAAACGGCCTGACGGCCGGCGGCGTGAAGGGCTGAGTTTCATCGTTAAATACACAAAATCATTCGAGATGCATCATGGCGGCAAGCGAATGAATCCTCAGGAACGTACTAAGTACGTGACTGGGGTGAAAGAGTGCAGCCAACGTAGAGGCAGCTTGAAGGATGACGTGTATATGCCACTGCTATCATCCTCAACTTGTATTAACCCTAACTTGTGACTGTTTGGCGCTCTTCGGAGCGCCATTTTTTTTGTGAGGTATCGCCTGGACGAGGCATTTAGACCGACTCCGGGAAAGGTTCAGAGCCCGTCCCGGCGGCGCTTCGCTTGGCCGGGCTACAGGTGTTTAGCGCGTAGGCACGATAAGCGCAGCGCCATCACCCGCAGTGCGTAGGCCCGATAAGCGCAGCGCCATCGGGCAATTCCAGAGCACGGTGCCGAATGGCCCAATGCTTATCCGCCCTACTCCCGTTTCAACCGTTTCGAGTTACACAACCACAGCGTAATCACCAGCAGCAAAATCGCCGCGGAGTAAATCAGTACATCCACCGGCGAGGTATGATCCACGATAATGAGCCGCACAATCGCGGTAATGCCGATATAAACAAAGTAGCGTAGCGGGAAGTGAAAACCGGACTGAAAGTACTTCACAATCAGAGCGATAAATTCGAAGTAAAGGAAATAGACCACCAGTCCCTCTACCAGCTCGTATTTACTGGTGCGTTCAGGCGCAAACAGGACATCAGCCAGATGCAAAGTCTCTTTACCGAGGAAAACGATCAGAATCAGGCCAAGGCATAGCAGCCCCAGATTCAATACGGTCTGGAGAATGGTGGAGATGAACTCCACAAGGGGACGAGATAACGACGTCATAGCTAACACCTCTTTTACTGGGCCGAGCCTTTTGTATAGCGTAAAAGTGTGATCTGGATCTAGTTTTTTGTCGTTCTGCGCAAAAGTCTGGGACTTATCCTCAGTGCACATTCATTGATGTAATTAATTACTACAATTAAATACATATGATGAATATCAAAAATGAACAAACTCATTTAAGTGTTACTCACCATCATATTTCGTGTATGATTTATTTTTACGGTTATTGAATACGCATGTCGTTATTTCGGTATTTAGTTTATTGATACAGGCCTGACAGATGAAAAATTTATTTAATAAAGGGATAATTAATAAGAAGATAGCCATCCCACTCTATTTTCAAATTAAAACACATATAGAAAATAATATTAAGAATGGCCAACTCTCTGAAGGTGATATGCTGCCATCAGAAGATGAATTATCCCGACTACTTGACGTCAGCAGGCCAACGGTAAGGCAAGCATTAAATGAACTTTCCGCCGCAGGCTATCTTGAAAGGAAAAGAGCGAAAGGAACCTGCGTAACCCGCCCTAAAATTTATAAGAATTACCTAAGCAAACTTGAAAGCTTTTATCATGAAATGATCGACCAAGGACAGCGGCCCGTCACAAAAGTAATATCATTATCCCTCGTCGACAATGACGAAACGATAGCAGAAATTCTTGGTTGTAAGAGCGCCGTATATCTTGAGCGGGTGCGCTATATTGATAGTAAACCCGTGCTCTATATCGAATCCTGGCTTCCCGCTACTATCTATAGCGGCCTGCTGGATATTGATATGGAGAATAACTCACTCTACGACCAGATGAAGGAGCTGAAGAACCCGGTTGTTCGTGTAGAGCGCCTGATATCCGCGATAGCCGCCGAGGCCCGCGACGCACAGTTGATGGACGTTCCGCGAAAATCTCCCCTGCTACTTTCCGTGACTACCGGGTATGACGCGCAAAATAAGCCGGTGGAATATTCTCTCGCTCGCTATAAAGGCAGTAGTCATAAATTCAGAATCGAGCTTTTTGTCTAAAAATATGATGTCAGCAGGGGATCTGACATCATATTTTCAATCATTAATCCTTGTTAATAAGCGTCAAAGCGTGTTTAAACACTTTCTCACCGTTCATCACGCCGTAATCGGCCATATTAATCACATCGCAGCCAATATTATAATCAGCGCAAATAGCTTTAGTGGAATTAAGCTTATAGCGCGCCTGCGGGCCTAATAAAACCACATCGACGGCATATTGTTTTAACGTTGATTCAATATCATTCACCGATATCGCCCAGATGGTGGATTCCACGCCGGTTGATTCAGCATATTTTTTCATTTTCGTCACGAGCAGACTGGTAGACATACCCGCAGAACAGCACAGTAAAATATTGTACATAACGCCACCTATTAACAGCAATGTTTCATATTATGGATTGCGGTTGCATAATCCACATCATCGCGGAAAAGCCCAGAGGTTCCGGCAATAAATATCCTCGCCCCGGCTTCATACAGCGGCGGGATCGTCGATAAACCAATCGCACCATCAACCGAAATGCTAATCTCACGCTGTGCTTGAGCAATAAGGCGATGCAGACGCGCCACTTTATCCACCGCGCCGGGGATAAACTGCTGTCCTGCAAATCCGGGATCAACAGACATCACCATCACATAATCGACAAGATCCATTACCTCTTCAAGGATCGCAATCGGCGTTGCCGGATTCAGCACGATCCCCACTTTTTTACCACATGCCGTTATTCTCATCAGCGTGCGGTGAAGATGAGTGCAGGATTCTGGATGGACATAAATAATGTCTGCGCCTGCATCTGCAAACAGTTGAATGTAGTTCTGCGGTTGATTAATCATCAAATGGACTTCGGTTTCAATGGCGCTTATCTTCTTGACTGCCTGGAGATCCTGAAGGCCCAAAGAGAAGTTAGGAACAAACACGCCGTCCATTACATCAATATGAAAATAGTCAGCACCAGCCTGTTCCAGGCTTTTTATTTCATCTGCTAAATATGAAAGGTCTGCACACATAATTGATGGAGATATTTTTATCATTGCGTTGTCCATTATTGAGATACCGCCGTTGCTTGTTTGCGCTTTTCAATATTTTCGAACATTCTGAAAAACGGAAAATAAATAATTAATCCGAGGATAAAGACAATGGCCTGTACGATAATGACCTTCCAGTCGCCGGTCGATAAGATGCCGCTAATGAAAGGAGGTGTCGCCCAGGGCACTCCAGCAAACGTGCGCGAGATAAATCCGATATCAGTGAGTAAATAAGCAACTGAGCAGCCTAAGGTTCCCGAAATGATAAACGGTATCATCAGGTAAATATTCATCGCCAGCGGCAGACCAAAGACAATCGGTTCAATAATATTGAACATGGCCGCCGGGATTGAAGCAATACTGATCGCTTTATAGCCCTTAGAACGGGAGAACAGCATCAGGAACAGTAACGGGTAAATCGACGCAATCCAGATATAGCTAAAATTAAACGTCTCCGTCCAGATATGCGTTAACGGCACCCCTTCTAATTTTGCCTGGGCATTGCTGGCTAACGAAGCGGTGACGATAGGCGTGGTAATCGCCGAGAGCAGCGCCGGGCCGTTCAGGCCTACTGACCATAAAATCATGGTGATCAGCATAATGACGGTAAAGACACCAAAACTGTCAGCCGCAGATAACAATGGGGTTAAGAAGTTGCTCATAAATGCGGGAAGGTCGATATTGAGCACCGAACGAATCAACCAGGACACCGTGATGATGACAAACAACGGTATCAGGACCGTAAATGCATTACCGACATTCGGCGGAACGCTTTCAGGAAGGTTAATCACAATTTTCCTGTCCAGTAAAAACTTATACAGTTTTATCGAACAGAGACTGGTTACCATAGAGACAAAAAGGCCTAAGGCACCAAAATACTGAACGGAGATGGTTCCATTGGTGGTGCCTTTAAAAGAGATAAATAAGAACGTCAGCAAACCAATCAGACCGCATTGTTTGGTATTGAGCGCCAACTGTTCACCATAGCTACACGAGATGGTCAATGCGGCATAAAAACCCACAAAACCTAAGGTCATCGAGTTGACGCTATTGAGCAATGGCACGTAAGGAACCAGCTGCGGGACCAATGGCTGGCCACTATTGCCCAAAACTGGCATACCAAATATCGCGACAATCAGAAATAAGCTACCAATAATGATAACCGGCATGACGGTTGTTAAACCATTTTGCACCGCTGCCACGGCAGGTATTTGACTAAAGCGCGCAAGTGGATCTGAAAGCCTCATTACAGATTCAGTAAATTTGTCAAAAATACCTGACTTAATATCCGCATTTTCTTTTTCAGACATAGCAATCCCCGTGATGACAGAAGAAATACTGTCACCCTGATTAATATTTAATTAATTTATGAGTATGAAATTATCTGGTTTCAGTGGTTATCATGACAATGAAATCGCCTGAAAAAGTCATACTCTGGCATTCGGCAGAGACAATAAAATTATCACCGCAAGAAATTCGTTCGCCATTAAAAATACCGCTACCCTCGGTTACCGTGCATAACCAATATCCCTCTTTTGAAATATTACCTTGCCCATGACATCGCAATCTGGCTACAGAAAATACGCTTTCGGTGCGATAGGTATTGAATGTATATCCGTCACCGGTATGCTCATTTGCAACAACCCGGCTTATCGCCTGTGCAATTGACTCATCCGTTACGTGATTAAGGACGTCAAGAGCCTGTGATAAATGCAGCTCCCGATGCTGCCCCTCATTATCCACACGCTCATAATCATAAATTCGCCAGGTCAGATCGGTCGCCTGTTGGATCTCATAAACAACGTTATTCTTACCTAAGGCGTGGATAATCCCCGCTGGGAGATAGACGAAATCGTCTTTGTGCGCGGGAATTCGCCTGAATAAGCCATCAAAATCGCGGTGCTGTAAACGCTCCACCAGGCTTGCCTGATTTTCTGCATGGTGCCCATAAATCAGCGAACTGTTGCTGGCCTCCAGAAAATACCAGGCCTCATCTTTTCCGCTATTAAAGCCATATTGTTTAGCGGATGCCGTATCTGGATGCAGCTGAATACTGAGATCGTCCTCGGGCCCCACCAGCGAAATGATAAAAGGAAATTTTTCGTAGCGGCTATTAAAGACTTTAGGATAATTATCCCAAATCTCATGCAGCGTCATCCCCGAAAGCGACGGCGTTAAGCATTCATTACTCAAACCACCGGGCTGATCGGCAAAGGCCCATGCCTGACCCACGCCGTCCTCCATATCAGGGTAATGAAAATACTCTTTTACCGTCGTACCTCCCCATACCGTTTTGCGTGCAATAGGTTTAAAAAACAGCAATTCACGCTTCATCAAGCTGCTCTCCGTTGCTGTTGATCACCGACTGATACCAGTACCAGGATTTTTTAGGCGTTCTGCGCAACAGCCCATTTTCATCGGGGGTGGTATCAATACGGATAAAGCCATAGCGCTTGCGCATCTCTTTATGACTGCTTAAAAAATCGATTGGCGACCAGGCCAGATAACCGATGATCTCGACCCCATCATGCTGAATAGCCTGGTAGACGCTTTGCAGGTGGTCACGGTGATACTGGATACGCGTATCGTCGCTGACAAATTGGTTTTCATCCGGCGTTTCCAGCAGCGCGATACCGTTTTCCACAATAAAGATCGGTTTCTGATAGCGTTGATACAACGCCGAGAGGACGGTTCTGAAGCCAAGCGGATCGATAGCCCAACCCCATTCCGTCGCGCTCAGAGTTTCGCTGATTTCGACCGACTGATTGAAAATAATCGCGTCTTCCATGGCCACAACATTCTCGTTCTTGACGCCGCGAATGGTGTTGGTCTGGTAGTAGCTGATAGAAAGATAATCAAGCTTTTCAGAGGCCTGTTTAATCTCGTCTAAGCCGTCGAACGCCGCTTCAATGCCGCGATTTTCTAGGAATTTCAGATAGTAAGAGGGATATTTACCGGACGTCATTACATCAAACGTCAGCCACAGATGGTAAGTATTGCGAATATGGCTGGCTAATACATCTTCAGGTGCTGAGGTCGCCGGCACCACCCATGGGCAGTTGGTCATCCCCGACACTTTGGCATGAGGGATCGCAGATTTGATGGTGAGCACTGCGCGAGCATGTGCCAGTTGGGTATTGTGAACAATGGTTTTGAAGAACACCGCCGGTTCAACATTTTCAGGCCGCCGTGCCCCCGCGACCAGGCCCGGGTGGAATGGCGCGAGATTCATTTCGTTGTAGGTAATCCAATACTTAACTTTAGTTTTTAAACGCTCAACGACGATACCTACATGCTTAATATATAAATCGATTACCTTTTTATTATAAAAACCGTTATGTTTTTTGGCTAAATTATCCGGCATGTCAAAATGCACTAAAGACACCACAGGTTCAATTCCTGCGGCAATAAGACAATCAACCATATTCTCATAATAATGCAGCCCGGCTTCATTCGGCTCTTCATCATCACCAAGAGGATGAATGCGTGACCAGACCACCGAAAAACGGTAAGCGGTAAAACCCATTTCCTTCATCAATTTAATATCTTCATGATATTGATAATAATGATTTGATGCCAGTTCACTGCTGTCAATAACCGTTTGTCCCGATTCAAAAGTGATCTCTTGCGTATCGTAAACATTCAGGCCTTTACCATCCGTCAGCCATGCGCCTTCGGCCTGCACATTACTGACTGCACCGCCCCATAAAAAATTATCAGGAAATTTAATCATAAAAATAACCTTGTCATAAAGTGAGTTAGTTCGTTTGTCATTACATTATGACTTATAAATTTGTTACCCTCCTGAATGCAAGAATTTATTATTCACGATGGTTGTTTTGCGAACAATTTCACAAATATTATCTGGAGGAGATAATGATAAATACAATAATAAAATAATAGTGAGAATATATATTCATGATTTTAATTTAATTGCTGAGATTAATATTTCCAACCTGGAAAAGACGCGGGTATGTTGCGATGTATTTACGCGATATGACGCTATGTTCGCGAGAATATTGCCCGATGGCGCTACGTTTATCTGGCCTACAATGATAGGTAGGATTAATGAATAATGCCTTTGTTTTCTCCGCTCATAACAGTACGCTGGTTATTCCAGAAAACAGGTTGGAGGAAACGATGCACTCTTTTCGTCAGGTCGCGGTAAGTAACGTCATCCGCGGGGAAAACGTCGTCATTTATGAACCTGCCAATCTCTACGACTGCACGCTGGGTGAGAACGTTTTTGTCGGCCCTTTTGTGGAGATTCAGGGAAACAGTTGGATTGGCGACGGTACAAAAATCCAGTCTCATACTTTTATCTGTGAATACGTCACCATTGGCCGTCACTGCTTTATTGGTCACGGCGTCATGTTTGCCAACGATATGTTCCGCGACGGCAAACCTGACGCGAACCGGGATAGCTGGGGGCGCATTACCATTGGTGATAACGTCTCGATCGGCAGCGGCGCAACGATTCTTGCGGTCACGATATGCGATGGTGTGGTGATCGGTGCAGGGAGCGTGGTGACACGTTCCATCACTGAGAAAGGGGTTTACGCGGGTAATCCGGCACGCTTGTTGAGGCGATTATAATCCCGGTGTTGCTATGCTCAGACGGGCATTGCAACACCGGTTACGCCCCGGAACGCTAACGGAAGTTTTGGCTCTTATCGCCCGTCATGTTATACAGCTCGAATTTACGGCCCAGCATCTGCCCACCGTCACGCGTCAGCGGCGTCCAACCGACCGATGCCCGGCTGCGGGTTGGGCCGGAAGAGAAGAGATCCATTGGGATATTGACGTAAACCCCTTTGGTGAATTCCCCTTCGCCGTATTCATCTGCCGACACGTTAGTGATAGTTGCATAGGCGCCGACCACAATTCCGCTGTCGAAATGTTTTGAGATATCCAGCGTACCGCCTTTGTCGCCCGCCAGATACTGCCCGACGCTGGCTTTCACCAGGACATCCTGCGCGAACGACGGCGTCCAATAGGCGGTGAGATGGCCCGTTTTCACGCTGTAATCGGTGAACTTCATCATATCCTGCGCGCTGCGCCAGTCACGCTGCTTCACGTAGTTCGCATTCAGGCCAAACGACCAGTTGCTGTCGACCGGGCGATAAAGCACCTCTGCCCCCGCTCCGCCGTACATGGTTTCCAGATATCCACCGTAGACCTGGCCGTAGAAATCATTGCCCAGATACTGGAAGTAGTTGGCCTGGAGGTTATTCACGTAGACATCGTTCTCAACGTATTCGCGGATATGCGTACGCACGCGCGGCAGGGCCGAATCATCCGGCGGATTGGTGTAGTTGAACTTGTCGTAGTTGTTGGCGATATTGGCAAAAATACTGCCGCTGGTCAGCAGGTGGTCGGTCACCCACCAATCGGCGGTGCCCATCACGCCGACCTGATACATGTAGAAACTTTCCGGGCCGCCGATAGACTGGCTCAGCACCGGATCGAGGTGAAGATTAAACCGCGACTTATCCATGTACCAACCCTGCTCGGTTTTATCCGGTATGACCGGGGCCATGCGTTTTTGCACCAACGGCGTTTCCTGGCCTAGCGGTTCACCTTCCAGATGACGCTGTAAACTGGCCACATCCGTTTCGGTGGTCACTTCCGGCAGATTAAGCCGCGTTTCGGTAATACGGATCGTGCGGATCCCTTCCGGCAGATCGTTCATCACGATCCGATTAGCCCGCGCGATCCCCTCGCGCGAATCACGATATTTCACCTGCTCGCCGGTGACGTACAGCGTATCGCCTTTCACCTGCATATTGGGATCAACAAACCCGGCGTTGTACTTCAACTGAGTGAGCTGATTGGCGACGACAGAATGCTGGAGGATGGCGTCCTGCGGCTGCGGACGATAGGCCGGGCGCGAATTATCGTTATACGAAGGACGCAGGTCATTAAAGTTGGTGCGCAGGGTAAAGCCAAACATCACGGTATTCCCGCGCTCGTAGCTCAGGTTGACGTCAGCCCAGTCGGCAACACGGTAGATGGCACCGACGTTAAACTTGCTCTTTTGTTCAAGCTTACCGGCGAAGTCCTGCTGGTAGTTGTTGCCCTCATACTCCAGTTTCAGGCGCAGCGGCTGCCACGGCGTCTGGTACTCTACGCCGCCAAACCACGCCGCCGGGCCGTGGAACATCTGGCTGCCGTCAACGGATCCGGCTTTACGATAGCTGTTATCACGCGAGCAATATTTATCGCTGTAGGAACAAAATGGGTTGGTGGCGTTACCGCTGGTGCCGAGATAACCCCAGCCCAGGCCTAAGGAGAAATCAAACGGCCCCCAGGCTTTGCTGGCGACCAGATATTCGGAGTCAAACAGACCGGTACCGCCGATATCGCGCGCGCCCACCGCCACCTGCGGCATCCAGTAGCTTTCCTCCCACAGACGTAGTTTCACGTCGAAGGCTTTATCTTTGTAGGTCTGTGAACCGGAGAAAGCGTCGACGTCGCTGTATTTTTTGGTTCGCACGTCGGTATAACGCAGCGTTGTTTCCAGCCACGGGAATAGCTGTGCAGAGGCAGAGTAGTAGCGATACTGGTCGTTATCACGATAGTTGGCGCTAAATTCGCCTTCACGCGCCATCCGCGCCGTCGGAGTTTGTAGCAGACCTACACCGCCAAAATCCGACTGCGAAGGGCCAATCGGAGCGGGATAGGTTTCGGCGTGGCACGCCGCGCTGACCGACAGCGCGAGCAGGCTATACAGACAGGTCTTTTTCATTATTCAGGTCTCCGCTGCGTCAGAGAGCGAAGGATCGCAGCGTTTAACGCCTCGTACTTATTGGTCCACAGTGCGTCGGCAAAACCGACAAAGACAATGCTGCCGGGCATCGGTTCGACATGGCGCTTATTCCAGTAGGCGACCGGGGCTTTTTGCGTGCGCCCATTCGGGTAGACAATCCATGCAAAGCTGCGATCGGCACCGCTTAACAGATTGATATTCTCGAGGTAGCTCGCCACATCGCGACCCGGGGTAAACGCCATTTTTCCCGGTTTATCCACCAGCCCCACCAGGGTAATGGTTGAGGGTTCTTGTCCCAGCCACAGGGTGTAATTGCCCTGAAGCGGCGGATTATTTTCGCTGTGCACCCGAACGACATCCGGGTCGAGCGGTGTCAGCAGGCGGCCCGTGACCGGCATCGCCTGGAGCTGATGACGCAGCGCGTTAATGGCACCAGCCGTGCTGCCGTCTTCCTCCGCGGCCAATGCGCTAAGCTGCGCCAGCAACGCCTGATGCTCACGCTCGGCTTTCACCGTGGCCTGCGGCGTGGCAATCACAGCCCCCGTCCACCAGCTTCCCGCCAGTCTCGGTTGCCCGACTAAATCAGCCAGCCTCTCGGCATTGGTCAAGGTCAGCGGTTTAGCCACTCCCGCCTGATGAACCTCAACGGTGCCTGCCGACTGCGCGGTAAACGAAACAAGATTCAGGATGGCTGCGGCAATAAGCGTTTTATTCATGATTTCGCGGCCTTAATAAGCGTGGTGTTGACCGGGAAAGTGCCCGCACCGAGATACTGTTCTGACTGGCGAATTTGTCCTTCGCTATCAACCCAGTAGCGATTGCGCCAGTGGGCTTCGGCGGTCGTCACGTCCTCTTGCAGAATGCGCACCGCGGTACTTTCACCCGCCATCGTGAGCGTGTCGTTACCGTCCCAGCTAAACATCGACGTGGCGGTGGCGTAGCGCACCTGCTGGTGTTCCGTCCAGCCCATTGTCCGCGTCCAGGTGGCACCGTCGGTAATCTGGTTGGCATGCGCTAACGGATCGTTTGCAAGGTTGTTCACCGTCAGCAGGTTGTCGCCCACCAGCTGAGTTTTCACCAGACGCCCGTGCTGGGTCACCAACATCGCCTGATCCTGGGTGAGCCATTTTTGCTGGCCATTTTCCGAGAACGCCAGCACGACGAAAATCTGCGGGCCGCCGTTAAGACGCATGTACTGGCTGGCGTACGGCATATTCTGGATATCGTCGTCGGTCAGCTGTACGCCTGATGCGCCAAATACGCTGTCCCAAAGGGAATGTCCCAGCGCCTTTGTATTGGGGGAACACGCCTGAAGCAGCAGGCAAAATAAGGGGATAACAAGTCGCTTCACGACGCTTCTCCGGGGCGAAATAACCACACCGAAGTGTGGTTAGAATTAACGTACCTAAAATTACTGGGTACTGGTGGTCGTGCTGGTTGTGGTGGTGGTTCCGGTATTGGAGCCATCGCCGCCAGCCGCCGTCAGCGCCATACCGACCGCAGAGCCTACGGTGCTGGCGCTGGTGGCGGTTGAGCTTCCGGCAGACACAGACGTTGCCGCAGTGCCAGCCGCTTCACCGGTTTCAATCGGTGCCGCGCTGGCGCTTGCCGCAGCAAACGCTGATATGGCAAAAATGCCATAGAGAATTTTCTTCATAAGTATTCCCTTCATTAGATGAATGGAGATATGCCCGGAAATATTCGGGCGTCATCGAGTATACACAAAGCGATGTACAGGATTGACGTAGGGAATATTAAGGAAAGGCTTTTCGGATAATAAGAAAATTGAATATATAAAATATAATTAATTATTTAATTCAATTAGTTGCGTGAATTACAGAAAATAGCAATATACGGATAATCCGAAAATGAGAGGTCGCCGTTATGATATTTAGGATTATGCTCAATAACAATATAATGAAGAATATCAGGATAAGCAGAATAATCTGACAAAAAAAATGCCGGCATAAAGCCGGCATGAAAAATAAATAACCTTACGCGCGCCAGGATTTATAGCGGTTGATCAGGCCATTGGTTGAACTGTCATGGCTATCAACGGCTTTATCATCATTGAGCTCCGGCAGGATGCGGTTAGCCAGCTGCTTGCCAAGCTCTACGCCCCATTGGTCGAAGGTGAAGATATTCAGGATAGCGCCTTGGGTGAAGATTTTGTGCTCATACATGGCGATAAGCGCACCCAAGCTGTACGGCGTGATTTCGCGCAACAGGATGGAGTTGGTTGGGCGGTTACCTTCAAACACTTTGAATGGCACCACGTAGTCCAGCGTCGCAGGATCTTTACCCTGGTCACGGTATTCCTGCTCAACCACTTCGCGAGATTTACCAAACGCCAGCGCTTCGGTCTGAGCAAAGAAGTTAGACAGCAGTTTTGGATGATGGTCGGTCAGCGGGTTATGGGTGATAGCCGGGGCGATGAAATCGCACGGTACGATTTTGGTGCCCTGATGAATCAGCTGATAGAACGCGTGCTGGCCGTTGGTGCCCGGCTCGCCCCAGATGATTGGGCCAGTCTGGTGCTCAACCTTGTTGCCGTTACGGTCAACGTACTTACCGTTGGACTCCATGTTGCCCTGCTGGAAGTAGGCGGCAAAGCGGTGCATGTACTGGTCGTACGGCAGAATCGCTTCGGTTTCGGTGCCGTAGAAGTTGTTGTACCAGATACCAATCAGCGCCAGCAGTACCGGCAGGTTTTTCTCAGCCGGTGCGGTGGAGAAGTGTTTGTCCATCGCATGGGCGCCGGACAGCAGCTCAACAAAGTTGTCGTAGCCAACCGACAGGATGATAGACAGACCAATCGCCGACCACAGAGAGTAACGACCGCCTACCCAGTCCCAGAATTCAAACATGTTGGCGGTATCGATACCGAACTCAGAAACCGCTTTACCGTTGGTAGACAGCGCCGCGAAGTGTTTCGCGACGTGTTTCTGGTCGCCCGCGCTTGCCAGGAACCAGTCGCGCGCACTGTGGGCGTTGGTCATGGTTTCCTGGGTAGTAAAGGTTTTAGAAGCCACGAGGAACAGGGTGGTTTCCGGGTTCAGCGTTTTCAGCGTTTCGGCGATATGGGTGCCGTCAACGTTGGAAACAAAGTGCATGTTCAGGTGATTTTTGTACGGACGCAGTGCTTCGGTCACCATGAATGGGCCGAGGTCGGAGCCGCCGATACCGATGTTGACGACGTCGGTAATCGCTTTGCCGGTATAGCCTTTCCAGCTACCTGAAATAATCGCTTCGGAGAACGATTTCATCTTCTCCAGCACTGCGTTCACTTCCGGCATCACATCTTTGCCATCAACCACAATCGGGGTATTGCTACGGTTACGCAGCGCGACGTGCAGCACGGCACGGTCTTCAGTGCGGTTGATCTTTTCGCCAGAGAACATGGACTTGATGGCGCCGCTCAGATCGGTTTCTTTAGCCAGATCAAGCAGTTTAGCCAAGGTCTCTTCAGTAATGCGGTTTTTAGAGAAGTCGACCAGCATCTGGTCGTCGAAAGTGGCGGAGAACTTGCCAAAACGGTCACCGTCTTTTGCGAACAGTTCTGCAATGGTGACGTCCTTCATTTCATCGAAGTGTTTCTGTAGTGCCTGCCACGCAGCGGTCTGCGTTGGATTGATATTTTTCATTAGCAATACCCTTCTGATTTAAAAATCGTAACTGTCCTCGATTGTAGCGCCAGTCACAAAAAATTGTGATGGTTTTAATGTTATCCCCCCTCGGGATGACAAAATCGTGCAGAAAACAGACAAAAAAACGGCCTTTATAAGTCTGGTTTCTCAGACCTGGGATTGCATGAAAAATCCGCATAACCCCAGCGTTGACAACCTACCCGCTAACGCTTTATTTATAAATGTACTACCTGCGCTCGCGCAGGCCAGAAGAGGCGCGTTGCCCAGGTAAACGGTGTTTGAGGAACCAGTCCTGTGAAAACACCTGAAGGGGAGCAACGCCGAGATGAGTGAACAACAGGTTGCGTTCATCATCGGCTACAGGGGCTGAATCCCCTGGGTTGTCACCAGAAACGTTCGCAGTCGCACGTTTCACAAGTGGTGGAGCACTTCTGGGTGAAATCGTAGTTGTTTATCGCTCTGCGCCCACCCGTCTTTCGCTCTTCCCTTGTGCCAAGGCTGAATAATTTGGTCTGACTTACAAAGCCAGCCCTCCCCTGACACGAGGTTATTATGACAGCATTAGTAGTCGCCAAATTTGGCGGAACCAGCGTAGCCGATTTTGATGCTATGAACCGCAGCGCCGACGTGGTGCTCTCCGACGCCAGCGTGCGCGTTGTCGTGCTGTCCGCCTCGGCTGGCATCACCAACCTGCTGGTGGCGCTGGCTGAAGGTCTGGAGCCCGCTGAACGTCTTGCCAAACTCGACGCAATCCGCGCCATTCAATATTCCATACTCGACCGTTTATCTCAGCCTGCCGTGATTCGCGATGAAATCGAAAGGCTGCTGGATAATCTGGCGACGCTGGCGGAAGCTGCCGCGACCAAAACGACGACCGCGCTGACCGACGATCTGGTGAGCCATGGCGAGCTGATGTCGACCCTGCTATTTGTTGAGATTCTGCGTGAGCGTAACGTTCAGGCGCAGTGGTTTGACGTCCGCAAAGTCATGCGCACCAGCGATCGCTTTGGTCGCGCCGAGCCGGATGTTGCCGCGCTGGCCGAACTCACCGCACAGCTACTGACCCCGCGCCTGGATGAAGGTCTGGTGATAACCCAGGGCTTTATCGGCAGCGAGAGCACAGGCCGCACCACGACGCTTGGCCGTGGCGGTAGCGACTACACCGCCGCGCTGCTGGGCGAAGCGCTGCATGCCACGCGCGTGGATATCTGGACCGACGTGCCGGGCATCTACACCACCGATCCGCGCGTGGTTCCGGCGGCGAAACGCATTGATGAAATTGCCTTTGAAGAGGCCGCAGAGCTGGCAACCTTTGGCGCGAAAGTGCTGCATCCTGCGACGCTGTTGCCCGCAGTGCGCAGCGATATTCCGGTGTTTGTCGGCTCCAGCAAAGATCCGAAAGCCGGTGGCACCCTGGTGTGTAATGAAACTACCAACCCACCGCTGTTCCGCGCGCTGGCGCTGCGTCGTAAGCAAACCCTGCTAACCCTGCATAGCCTCAATATGCTGCACTCCCGCGGCTTCCTGGCGGAAGTGTTCGGTATTCTGGCGCGCCACAATATTTCGGTCGACCTGATTACCACCTCCGAAGTGAGCGTCGCGCTGACGCTGGACACCACCGGCTCCACCTCGACCGGAGACACCCTGCTGACGCAGTCCTTATTGATGGAACTGTCGGCGCTGTGCCGGGTTGAAGTGGAAGAGAATCTGGCCCTGGTGGCGCTTATCGGTAACGACCTGTCAAAAGCCTGCGGCGTAGGCAAAGAGGTATTTGGCGTGCTGGATCCGTTCAATATCCGCATGATTTGTTATGGCGCATCCAGCCACAACCTGTGCTTCCTGGTACCAGGTGCGGAAGCGGAACAGGTGGTGCAGAAACTTCACCATAATTTGTTCGAGTGATTGAACGTTTACGCCGGATGGCGACGCTTTGCGTCTTATCCGGCCTACAGCGTGCCCATTGCGGGAACATGAACATAATTTGTTTGAATAATATTTCACCACGCGATAAACAATAACTATAGCCGGGCTCGAACCCGGCTTTTTTATAACAACACAACACACATTTATCGCAAGGAATACATCATGCTCGCCGTTCTCACCCTGCTGTTCCCGTTATGGGCGCTGCTGCTTTCTGTTATTGCCTACTTCACTCCCACCACCTTCACGCCCATCGGGCCGCTGGTGCCGTCGCTGCTGATGCTGATAATGTTCGGCATGGGCGTGCATCTGAAAGTTGACGACTTTAAACGCGTGCTCTCACGTCCTGCACCAGTTGCCGCAGGGATTTTCCTGCACTATCTGGTGATGCCGCTTGCTGCGTGGCTGCTGGCGCTGGCTTTTCATATGCCGCCGGAGCTGTCCGCCGGGATGGTGTTAGTCGGCAGCGTGGCTAGCGGTACGGCCTCTAACGTGATGATCTATCTGGCAAAGGGTGATGTTGCGCTATCAGTCACCATCTCCTCCGTGTCCACGCTGGTCGGCGTGGTGGCCACGCCGCTGCTCACGCGTCTTTACGTGGACGCGCATATCCAGGTGGATGTGATGGGTATGCTGCTCAGCATTTTGCAAATTGTGGTGATCCCAATTGCGCTGGGTCTGGTGATTCATCACCTATTTCCACGCTTCGTGAAGGCCGTTGAACCTTACCTGCCTGCGTTCTCAATGGTGTGTATTCTGGCGATTATTAGCGCGGTCGTGGCAGGCTCGGCTTCACACATTGCGTCGGTCGGCTTTGTGGTGATTATTGCGGTAATTTTGCATAACACGATTGGCCTGCTTGGCGGTTACTGGGGTGGGAAGCTGTTTGGCTTTGATGAGTCCACCTGCCGGACGCTGGCGATTGAAGTCGGGATGCAAAACTCAGGGCTGGCAGCCGCGCTGGGTAAAATCTACTTTGGACCGCTGGCGGCACTGCCCGGCGCGCTGTTCTCCGTCTGGCATAACCTGTCTGGCTCGCTGCTGGCGGGGTATTGGTCAGGAAAGCCGATTGAAGAAAAACAGCATCAAGACGTGAAAGAAAGTTGAACCTGTAGCCCGGACGAGGTGCGCAAGCACCGACTCCGGGGAAGGTTCCGCCCCCGTCCCGGCGGCGCTGCGCTTGACCGGGCGACAAGTGCGTAGGCTCAATAAGCGTAGCGCCATCGGGTAAAATGCCGCGCATTGCCGGATAGCGGCGTAAACGCCTTATCCGGCCTACAAAGATATGCCTCTTTGCCGTACACTGGGTTAACCATCCGATTGAGGGCAACCCTTATGGCACTCCCCCGCATTACGCAAAAAGAGATGACCGAGCGTGAACAGCGCGAACTGAAAACGCTGCTCGACCGCGCGCGCATTGCGCATGGCCGTCTGCTCACCAACGCCGAAACCAACAGCGTCAAAAAGGAGTACATCGACAAGCTGATGGCAGAGCGCGAAGCCGAAGCCAAAAAAGCCCGCCAGTTGAAGAAAAAGCAGGCTTATAAACCGGATACCGAAAGTTCATTCTCGTGGTCGGCTAACACCCCGACGCGCGGCAGACGTTAACGCCCTTTCTTTTTACGCCCCGGTGAGACAAAACGTTTACCGTTAGCCGCCGGGCGCGCCGGTTTTTCACTGGTTTTTTCCATCTTCACCACCGGACGTTTAATGCCCGTGGTTTTGGGTTTAGCCTTCGCTTTCGGCTTCGCATCCGACGATGAGTTTTCAATTAGCTTGAAAAGGTCGACAAGCTCGTCATCCGTCAGGTCACGCCACTCACCCAGCGGAATTCCCGTCAGGCTGACGTTCATAATACGCGTACGTTCAAGCTTCGTGACTTCAAAACCGAAGTATTCGCACATGCGGCGAATCTGGCGGTTCAAGCCCTGCACCAGGGTGATACGGAAAACGAACGGCGCTTCTTTCTTCACCTTACACTTCTTCGTTACCGTCCCCAGAATCGGCACGCCTGCGCCCATTCCGCGAATAAAGTCATCGGTCACCGGCTTATCAACCGTCACCAGATACTCTTTTTCATGGTCGTTACCGGCACGCAGGATCTTGTTCACCAGATCGCCGTGGTTGGTGAGGAAAATCAGCCCCTGAGAGTCTTTATCCAGGCGACCAATCGGGAAGATACGTTTGCTATGGTTAACAAAATCAACGATGTTATCGCGTTCGCCATCTTCGGTCGTGCTGACAATGCCGACAGGTTTGTTTAGCGCAATCAGCACTAAATCATCCGCTTCCCGCGGCTCAATCAACCGACCGTTTACCTTCACCACGTCGCCCGGCATCACCTGATCGCCAATCGTGGCGCGTTTGCCGTTGAGGAAGACGTTGCCTTGTTCGATATAGCGATCCGCCTCGCGGCGCGAGCAAATCCCGCTTTCGCTGATGTATTTATTTAATCGGGTTGATGAGTCTGGCAGCATAAATTCTCCTGTAAAAGCGAAATATACCTTACCTTGGCGGCGTGGAAAAAGAGTCCACGAAAAATCATTCTTGGGAGCAGCATTCCACAACATCGTGAGCCGCGTCAGTGAGCTATGCTTCCTGGAGTGATAACATCCTGCCCTGACTGAAAATTTTTCGATTAATGGGAGAAATGATGGAACTGCTTTTGCTGAGTAATTCGACGCTGCCGGGTAAAGCCTGGATGGAACATGCGATGCCGCTGATCGCGTCACAGCTTAACGGTCGCCGTTCTGCAGTGTTTATCCCGTTTGCTGGGGTGACGCAGACCTGGGACGATTACACCGCGAAAACTGCCGCTGTCTTTGCGCCGCTGGGCGTGACGGTCACCGGTATTCATAGCGTCGTCGATCCGATTTCCGCCATTGAGAATGCTGAGCTGGTGATTGTCGGCGGCGGTAACACCTTCCAGTTGCTTAAAGAGAGCCGTGAGCGCGGGCTGCTGGCACCGATTGTCGACGTGGTGAAGCGCGGCGCGCTGTATATCGGCTGGAGCGCCGGGGCAAACCTCGCCTGCCCGACCATCCGCACCACTAACGATATGCCTATTGTTGATCCGAAAGGTTTTGATGCGCTGGGGCTGTTCCCATTACAGATTAACCCGCACTTCACCAATGCATTGCCGGAAGGACATAAAGGCGAAACCCGCGAACAGCGTATCCGCGAGCTGCTGGTGGTGGCACCAGAGTTAACGGTGATTGGGCTGCCGGAAGGCAACTGGATTCAGGTGGCACAAGGACATGCAACGCTGGGCGGGCCGAATACCACGTACGTGTTTAAAGCGGGCGAGGAAGCGGTGGCGCTGGAGGCTGGGCATCGGTTCTGATGGCGGGTTAGGTGCATCCCCGGGGGCGGCGTAAACGCCTCGCCCGGGCTACAAATGTGCTCGAATGTCGGAAACGCCGGAGTTACAAATGTGCTCGAGCGCAGGGTTGTAGGCCGGATAAGGCGAAGCCGCCATCCGGCATTCTGCACCGGAGTGCCTGATGGCGCGATGCTTATCAGGCCTACGAGATAGGCTGTTTCTCCCCCGCTAGTAATCGTCGCGGTCGTCGTCTTCGTCCGGCTGTTCGAGCACGCTGTAGGCCACTGAGCAGAATAGCGAGTTCAGACGTAGCATATCGCCCAACAGCGCCAGGTGCAGGGTACTGGTTTCAATACTCTGTACGTTCTGCTGATGCAGGCGGTCAACGTGGGCATGCGCATAGCGGCGGTTCATGATGCGGAAGCGATGCTTGCTACGGCGCAGCCGACGGGCGGTGGTAATGTCGCCGGAGAAGAATACCGACATGGCCAGCTGCAAATTACTCAGCAGCAGTTCATGAAGGCTATCCAGCTCCTTTAAGCCCTCAATCGAGAAGGCGCGTCGCGCGGCGAGCGATTTATCGGCAATCTCGCTGCCCATACGCTCAATAATGTCCGATGCCTGTTCGAGGTTGAGCGACATCTCAATAATCTCCGCCCAGCGGCGAGACTCTTCTTCGGCCAGTTCGTCTTTTGGCATTCGCGCCAGATAGAGCTTGATGGCGGTATACAACACGTTGATATCATCCGCCTGCTTGCGCAGGTTTTTCTCTTCGCGCGGCTCGCCGTTCATCACCTTTTTCAACCCTTCCAGCATCTGCTCGGTGGCATCGCCAATACGCAGCGTTTCGCGCGCGGCGTTCGCCAGCGCTAGGGTCGGGGTGTCCAGCGCGGTCACGTCCAGATGTTTCGGTTTCAGGTGCGCATCAAGTTCAGGTTCATCACGGATCAAGCGTTTGCACAGACGCGCCATCGGCTCCGCAAACGGCACCATAGCGATGCAGCGGATCAGGTTATAGAAGACATGGAAGTAGATAACCAGCTCGGCTTCCGGCAGCGGCAGCTTTTGCAACGTGGTCGCCAGGACGTGGACGAATGGCAGGATAATCAGGCTGCCCACCAGCTTAAACAGCAGGCTGCCCAGCGCCACGCGTCGGGCAGAGGCGTTCGCCGCGCTGTTGTTGAGCATGGCCAGCAGACCTGATCCCAGGTTGGCACCAATGACCAGGCATAGTGCGACCGGGAAGGAGATCACCCCGGCGGTGGTCAGCGTCGCGGTTAACAGCACGGCCGCCAGGCTTGAGTAACTGATGATCGCAAACACGGCACCAATCAGCGCATCCAGCAGGATATCGCCGGTCAGCGAGGCAAAAATAACCTGCACGCCGTTCGCCTGGGTGATAGGCGTTACCGCCTGCACAATCAGCTCCAGCGCGAGCAGAATCAGACCAAGGCCAATCCCCACGCGCCCAAGCTGCCCTTCACGCGTCTGTTTGCGGCCCAGGAAAAACGTCACGCCGATAAAAATCAGCAGCGGCGACAGCCAGGAGAGGTCAAAGGTCAGGATACGCGCCATCAGCGCGGTACCCACGTCAGCACCGAGCACAATCACCAGCGCGGGGGTCAGCGCTACCAGATCCTGGGCGACAAACGAGGTGACCAGCATGGTCGTGGCGTTGCTGCTTTGCACCAGCGCAGTGACGCCAATGCCCGCGCAGAAGGCGAGCGGTTTTTTCTCAACGCTACGGCTGAGAACGGTACGTAAGCGTGCGCCAAAAACGCGCATGACGCCGGTACGAACAATGTGGGTGCCCCACACCAGCAGGGCGACAGCAGAAAGCAGGTGTAGCAGAGTTAACACGGAATCAGCTTCTCCTTATCGTTATAGGTTCCAGAGGTTCAAGGCGTCAGCACTCTGCCGGATGGCGTATCCGACAGACAAATAATCCCTATGTAGGCCGGATAAGCGCAGCGCCATCCGGCAGCCGCCGCGAACCTTCTTTTAGTATAAGGGTTTACTCACAATAAAGAGACAGGGTGCTCATTGAGCACCCTGTTAGTTGTAAGGAAAGATGACAGTTTTGTGAATCAGTCTGCGTCGTAACCGAGGTTAGGGGCCAACCAACGCTCCACTTCCGCGACGCTCATTCCTTTACGCAGCGCATAGTCTTCAACCTGATCGCGCTGAACCTGCGCCACGGCATAGTACTTACTGTCTGGATGGCTAAAGTACCAGCCGGAGACCGACGCGCCGGGCCACATGGCGAAAGATTCCGTCAACTTCATGCCGGTGTGCTTTTCGACATCCAGCAATTCCCAGATGGTGCCTTTTTCCGTGTGTTCCGGGCAGGCCGGATAGCCCGGTGCCGGGCGAATACCCTGGTAGTTTTCGCGGATCAGTTCTTCGTTGCTGAGGTTTTCGTTTGGCGCATAGCCCCAGTAAACTTTACGCACCCGCTCATGCAGATATTCGGCAAACGCCTCTGCCAGACGGTCTGCGATAGCCTTCACCATGATTTTGTTGTAATCATCGTGCTGAGCTTCATACGCGTCCGCCAGCGCATCTTCTTCCAGACCACCAGTTACGGCAAAGGCACCAATATAGTCCGCTTTACCGGAATGTTTTGGCGCCACAAAGTCAGACAGGCAGTAGTTAGCAAAGCCAACCTTCTCGGTCTGTTGACGCAGGTGGCGACTGACGTTCAGCACATGAGTGCGCGTTTCATCACGGTAAATCTCCACGTCGTCACCGACACGGTTAGCCGGGAACAACCCAACCACACCGCGCGGGTTGAGCGCTTTCTCGGCGCTCAATTTATCCAGAAGATCGTTGGCGTCTTTGAACAGGCGCTTGGCTTCTTCCCCCACCACCTCATCTTCCAGAATGCGCGGGTATTTACCCGCCAACGACCAGGTCATAAAGAACGGCGTCCAGTCGATGTAGTTACGCAGCGTTTCAATACTGGCTTCAACCTCCTGCACACCCAGACGATGGGCCACCGGCGGCGTGTAGCTTTCCCAGTCAAACGCCAGGTCGTTTTCGCGAGCGGCGGCCAGCGTCACCGGCGGAGTGCGCGGTTTCTTACGCGCGTGCTGAATGCGTACGGTTTCATACTCTTTGCGCGTGCGGGCGACAAAATCGTCATGCTGAGTATCCGACAGCAGCGCCGCCACCACGCCCACGGTGCGCGAGGCGTTCTGCACGTAGACCGTTGGGCCGCTGTAGTTTTGCTCAATTTTGACCGCGGTATGGGCTTTTGAGGTCGTGGCACCGCCAATCAGCAGCGGGATCGTGAAGCCCTGACGCTCCATCTCTTTGGCCACGTTGACCATTTCGTCCAGCGACGGGGTGATCAGCCCGGAAAGGCCTATCAGATCGGCATTCACTTCGCGGGCGGTTTTAAGGATTTTCTCCGCAGGCACCATCACGCCAAGATCGATAATTTCGTAGTTGTTACATTGCAGCACCACGCCGACGATGTTTTTGCCGATGTCGTGTACGTCGCCCTTCACGGTGGCAATCACCATCTTGCCGTTACTCGAACCTTTCTCTTTGCTGGCTTCGATGTACGGCTCCAGATAGGCCACCGCCTGCTTCATGACGCGGGCGGATTTCACCACCTGCGGCAGGAACATTTTCCCCTCACCGAACAGATCGCCGACCACATTCATGCCATCCATTAGCGGCCCTTCGATAACTTCAATCGGGCGCGCCGCCTGTTGACGAGCTTCTTCGGTATCCAGTTCGATAAAGTCGGTGATGCCTTTGACTAAAGAGTATTCCAGGCGTTTATTCACTTCCCAACTGCGCCACTCTGCCTGTTGCGCGTTGGCGGTATCGTCGGTTTTAGTGCCGCGATATTTTTCCGCCAAATCCAGCAGGCGCTCGGTGCCGTCGTCACGGCGGTTGAGGATCACATCTTCTACCGCATCTCGCAGGTCAGCAGGAAGATCGTCGTAAATCGCCAGTTGTCCGGCGTTGACGATGCCCATGTCCATGCCGTTGCGGATGGCATAGTAGAGGAATACCGCGTGGATTGCTTCGCGCACCGGGTCGTTGCCGCGGAACGAAAACGAGACGTTGGAGACGCCGCCAGAAATGAGCGCATGCGGCAGCTCGCGTTTAATATCTTCACAGGCGCCGATAAAGTCCTGCGCGTAGTTGTTGTGTTCTTCAATCCCGGTTGCCACGGCGAAGATATTCGGGTCGAAAATAATATCTTCCGGCGGGAAACCCACCTCTTCGGTCAGTATTTTGTACGCCCGGCGGCAAATTTCGATTTTACGGGCGCGGGTATCGGCCTGACCCTGCTCGTCAAAGGCCATCACCACCATAGCGGCACCGTAGCGACGCACTTTTTTCGCATGGTGGATAAACAGATCCACACCTTCTTTCATCGAGATGGAGTTAACAACGCCCTTGCCCTGAATACACTTAAGGCCTTTTTCGATGACTTCCCATTTAGAAGAGTCAATCATGATTGGCACGCGGGCAATATCCGGCTCACCGGCAATCAGGTTGAGGAAACGCACCATCGCCGCTTCGGCGTCGAGCATCCCCTCATCCATGTTGATATCGATAATCTGCGCACCGCTTTCCACCTGCTGACGGGCGACAGCCAGCGCTTCGTTATATTTTTCTTCTTTTATCAGGCGCTTAAATTTTGCCGAGCCGGTCACGTTGGTACGTTCGCCGACGTTCACGAACAGGCTATCGTCACCGATATTCAACGGTTCCAGACCGGCCAAACGGCAGGCAACCGGCAAATCAGGCAGCTTACGCGGCGGCAGCCCTTCAACCGCGCGGCTCATGGCGGCAATGTGTTGCGGCGTGGTGCCGCAGCAACCGCCGACGATGTTGAGGAAGCCCGCTTGCGCCCATTCGCCAATTTGCGCAGCCATAGTGTCGGCATCGAGGTCGTATTCCCCAAAGGCGTTCGGCAGGCCAGCGTTCGGGTGCGCGGTGACGTAGCAATCGGCGATGCGCGAAAGCTCTTGTACATACTGGCGCAACTCATCCGGGCCTAGCGCACAGTTAAGACCAAAGGTCAGCGCATCGGCGTGGCGTAATGAGTTGTAGAAGGCTTCTGTGGTCTGGCCGGAGAGCGTACGCCCGGAAGCGTCGGTGATCGTGCCGGAGATCATAATCGGCAGGTCGACACCCAGCGCTTCGAACTCTTCTTTTACGGCAAAAATAGCGGCCTTAGCGTTTAAGGTATCAAAGACGGTTTCAATCAGGATCAGGTCGCTGCCGCCCTCCACCAGCGCTTTGGTGGATTCACGGTAGGCCGCCACCAGTTGATCGAAGGTAATGTTACGGTATGCGGGGTCGTTGACGTCCGGTGAGATGGACGCGGTGCGGTTGGTTGGGCCAAGCACCCCGGCCACGTAGCGCGGTTTGTCCGGCGTGCGTGCCGTCCACTCGTCTGCGCAGGCGCGCGCCAGTTTGGCCGCCGCAAAGTTGATTTCCGCCGACAGGGATTCCATCTGGTAATCCGCCATGGCGATAGTTGTCGAGTTAAAGGTGTTGGTTTCAATGATATCCGCACCCGCTTCAAAGTAGGCGCTATGGATAGCCGTAATGACTTCCGGCTTACTGAGCACCAGCAGGTCGTTATTGCCCTTCAGATCGCAGGGCCAGTCCGCGAAACGCTCGCCACGGAAGTCCTGTTCGCTCAGACGATAGCCCTGGATCATGGTGCCCATGCCCCCGTCCAGAACCAGGATACGTTCATTTAACTGCTGACGTAATTGTTCAACTTTGCTGCTCACACTCGCTCCCGACAACGCTCAACGAAACCCAGAAAAAAGGCAATAAAGCATACTGGCATAAACCGAGGTGGCGGAAAAGGAAACAACCGTCTACATGAGACAAGTTCAACATTACTCATCGGAGCAGTAATACGAACGGTTGTATTATAATCAATAAAAACGAAAATAATTTCCACGATACAGAAAGGAGTTGCGATGGTAGCCAACGTTCCCGCTAAACGCGGCAGAAAGCCCGCCACTGCCGCCGCACCCGCGACGGGTCAGGTACAATCATTAACCCGTGGTCTGAAACTGCTGGAATGGATTGCCGAATCTCATACTAGCGTCGCGCTCACCGAGCTGGCGCAGCAGGCTGGATTACCCAACTCCACCACCCACCGTTTACTGACCACCATGCAACAGCTGGGATTTGTGCGTCAGGTTGGCGATTTGGGACACTGGGCGGTTGGCGCACATGCGTTTATCGTCGGCAGTAGCTTCCTGCAAAGCCGTAATCTGCTCGCCATTGTCCACCCGATTTTACGCACGCTGATGGAAAACTCCGGGGAGACGGTCAACCTGGCGGTGCTCGACAAAAGCGATCACCAGGCCATCATCATTGATCAGGTTCAGTGTACGCAGTTGATGCGTATGTCGGCTCCCATTGGCGGCAAGCTGCCGATGCACGCCTCCGGCGCGGGGAAAGCCTTTTTGTCGCAGCTGACGGAAGAAGAGGTGACAGGCCTGCTGCACCGCAAAGGGCTGCATGCTTACACGCATGCGACGCTCGTCTCGCCGCTGCATTTGAAGGATGATCTGGCCCAAACGCGCAAGCGAGGCTATTCGTTCGATGATGAAGAACATGCGCTGGGTCTGCGCTGCGTGGCGGCATGCATTTATGACGAGCACCGCGAACCGTTTGCGGCGATTTCGATCTCCGGGCCTATTTCCCGTATTACCGATGACCGCGTGACCGAGTTTGGCGCGATGGTGATTAAGGCGGCGAAAGAGGTCACGCTGGCGTACGGTGGGATTCGATAAACAAAATGCCCCTTTGGGGCATTTTCGGTAGCCTGATAAGCGTAGCGCCATCAGGCAGATCGGCGCACATTGCCGGATGGCGGCGCAATCGCCTTATCCGGCCTTCCCTCTGCTCCGTAGCGCACGCTAAAACGCTGGCGGCGGCGGTAAGCGTAAACATCCTCTACGTGCCCGTTTTTAATCCGCGTTTGTAGACCTCGCCAGTAGTCGGCGCAGAACAGGTCGGCGTGCATCTCTTCGAATAACGGCCCAATACGCGGGTCGGCGCAAAGCCAGTGACGAAACTCTTCCGGGAATACATCCCCCGGTGAGACGCTGTACCACGGCTCACTTGCCAGTTCATCCTCCGGGTAGTGCGGCGGCGGGATATGGCGGAAATTCACCTCCGTCATATAACAAATCTCATCGTAATCGTAGAACACCACCCGCCCGTGGCGGGTGACGCCGAAGTTTTTGAACAGCATATCGCCGGGGAAAATATTCGCCGCCGCCAGTTGGCGGATAGCATTGCCGTACTCTTCAATGGCGTCGCGTAGCTGCTGGCCTTCGACACGTTCAAGCCAGATATTGAGTGGCACCATTCGCCGTTCAATATAGAGATGGCTAATGGCGATTTTGTCCCCCATATCGACGATTTTACTTGGGGTTTCCTGCAATAACAGCGCCATTAGCGCCGGGTCGATTTGCCGCTTGTCCAGCACGAAATTCTCAAATTCCTGGGTATCCGCCATACGACCCACGCGATCGTGTTCCTTTACCAGCTGGTAGCAGGCACGAACGTGGGCGGCTGACATCTCTTTTTGCGGCGCAAATTTATCTTTGATGACTTTAAATACCCGGTCAAAGCCCGGTAGGGTGAACACCAGCATCACCATGCCGCGAATACCCGGCGCCTCAATAAATGATTCGTTCGCGCTCGCGATATAGTTCAGATATTCACGGTAGCTTTCGGTTTTGGCATGCTTCTGGCAACCAATCGCCATATACAGTTCGGCGGTGGTTTTACCCGGCAGAATTTCGCGCAGCCATTCAACCAGCGCAGCCGGTAGCGGCGCGTAAACCATAAAGTAGGAGCGGGCAAAGCCGAAAACGATGCTCGCCTCTTCGGTGGTGGTGAGGCAGGTGTCGACGAACAGCTCCCCTTCATCCGTGCGATGAACAGGAATTAAAAACGGCAGCGTACCGGTGGGCGTAATGAGTTTGCCAATAAGCCAGGCCGCTTTGTTGCGATAAAACAGTTCGTTGGCAATCTGGAGATGGGATTGATGCAGCGTCTCCGCGTCCAGCGTTTCGCACAGGTGCGCCATGATGTAGCCCACGTCGCGAAACTTGTTCTGCCACGGCAGGCGCAGCGGCAGGTCGCTAAGCATTTTGAAAATTACCGCTTCCCAGCCCGTTTCCGGGAAGAAGTCTTTGGCCAGCGGCCGGGGGATAGCACGAAAACGGCGCTCCGGCTGCGAGCTGAAAATAAACATCCGCTCGGGGCTAAGCGAGCGGTGGTCGAATAATCGGCAATAGACCGAGTTGAAAAAGCTCTCCGCAATCTCGAAACGAGGATAGTCCGGCAATAAACGCGTGTATTGCGCCTTCACCCGCAGCAAAAAATCGGCGTCGGTGCTTTTGCCATCGGTAATACAGCGCAGCTGTTCAACCACCAACCCCACGTGGTGGTCGTACAGATGAATACGGCTTTTCATCGCCTGCTGTACCGCATGCCAATCGGCCTGCTCAAAACGCTGCTGCGCGCCGGAAGTCACTTCAAGAAATCGACCATACTGGGCGTCAAAGCCTTGCAGAATGGTTTGGGCTATCAGTAATTCCAGGCCACGCGTCATTGCATTCCCTCATCCGGCACACGGTCGTGCCGGATGGCGCATTGGCTTATCCGGCCGACCTACTTTTGTCGGCCCGGTAAGCGCAGTGCTACCGGGCATTTATCAGAACTGCGATTCTTCGGTCGAGCCGGTCAGCGCCGTAACGGAAGACGCGCCGCCCTGAATAATGGTGGTGACCTTGTCGAAGTATCCGGTACCCACTTCCTGCTGGTGAGAGACAAAGGTGTAGCCGTCTTTCGCCGCGGCAAATTCTGGCTGCTGCACCTTCTCAACGTAATGCTTCATCCCTTCGCCCTGAGCGTAGGCATTGGCGAGATCAAACATGTTGAACCACATGCTGTGAATACCCGCCAGGGTGATGAACTGATATTTGTAGCCCATGTCGGAAAGCTGCTGCTGGAAGCTGGCGATGGTTTTATCGTCCAGTTTTTTCTGCCAGTTGAAGGACGGTGAGCAGTTGTAGGCCAGCAGTTTGCCTGGGTATTTCGCATGGATCGCATCAGCAAAGCGTTTTGCCAGCTCCAGGTCTGGGGTCGACGTTTCGCACCACACCAGATCCGCGTACGGGGCATACGCCAGGCCGCGACTGATGGCCTGCTCAATTCCTGCCTGCGTGCGGTAGAAACCTTCGCTGGTCCGTTCGCCGGTGATAAATCCGCTATCGTATGGGTCACAGTCGGAGGTGATTAAATCCGCCGCATCCGCATCGGTACGGGCAATCAGTAACGTTGGCACGCCCATAACATCAGCCGCCAGACGCGCTGCCACAAGTTTCTGAATCGCTTCCTGAGTCGGCACCAGTACTTTACCGCCCATATGACCACACTTCTTCACCGACGCCAGCTGATCCTCGAAATGTACTGCCGCTGCACCGGCTGCAATCATCGATTTCATCAGTTCAAAGGCATTGAGCACGCCGCCGAAACCCGCTTCCGCATCGGCAACGATTGGCAGGAAGTAGTCCACATAACGCGGGTCGTTCGGTTCAATGCCGTTTGCCCATTGGATCTGGTCGGCACGACGGAAAGAGTTGTTGATTCTGTCCACTACCGCCGGTACTGAGTTCGCCGGGTACAGGGATTGGTCCGGGTACATGCTGGAGGCCAGGTTAGCATCCGCCGCCACCTGCCAGCCGGAGAGATAAATTGCCTCAATTCCCGCTTTCGCCTGCTGCAACGCCTGGCCACCGGTCAGAGCGCCAAGGCTGTTCACATAACCTTTTTTCGATTCACCGTGCAGCAGTCGCCACATTTTGGCCGCGCCGTGCTGCGCCAGCGTACATTCTGGATTGACCGAACCGCGTAATTTCACTACGTCTTCCGCGCTATACGGGCGGTTAATGCCTTCCCAACGCGGCTGAGTCCACTCTTTTTGTAATTCTTCGATTTGCTGAGTACGAGTTTTCATGTGCAGATGCTCCATATTGTTATGTGGTGAATTAAGCCAGCAGGCGGTAGCCCGGCAAGGTCAGGAAGTCGATCAGTTCGTCGGAGGTGGTGATTTGTTCCATCAAACGTGCGGCATCAGTAAAACGGCCACCGTTGAAACGCGCATCGCCCAGCTCCTCTTTGATAACCAGTAGTTCTTCGGCCAGCATCTGGCGGAACAACGGTTTGGTCACCGGCTTGCCGTTGCTCAGCGTTTTCTGGTGATGGATCCACTGCCAGATGGACGTTCGCGAGATTTCTGCGGTGGCGGCATCTTCCATCAGGCCATAAATCGGCACACAGCCGTTGCCGGAGATCCACGCTTCGATGTACTGCACGGCGACGCGGATATTGGCACGCATCCCCTCTTCTGTACGTTCGCCGTCACAAGGTGTCAGCAGTTCTTCCGCCGTAATCGGCGCATCATCCGCACGAGAAACGGTTAGCTGATTTGGGCGCTCGCCCAGTACCTCGTTAAACACCGCCATTGCGGTATCTGCCAGCCCCGGGTGCGCAACCCAGGTGCCATCGTGACCGTTGTTCGCTTCCAGCGATTTATCCGCTTTCACTTTGTTCAGCACCTGCGCGTTGCGCTCGGCGTCTTTGCTTGGGATAAACGCCGCCATGCCGCCCATCGCGAATGCGCCGCGCTTGTGGCAGGTTTTAATCAGCAGGCGCGAGTAGGCACTTAAGAACGCTTTATCCATCGTCACCACCTGGCGATCGGGCAGGACACGATCGGGGTAGTTCTTCAACGTTTTGATATAGCTGAAAATGTAATCCCAGCGGCCGCAGTTGAGGCCGACAATATGGTCACGCAGCGCGTGCAGGATTTCGTCCATCTGGAAGACGGCAGGCAGCGTTTCAATCAGCAACGTCGCCTTAATGGTGCCGCGCGGCAGATCAAAACGATCTTCGGCGTAGCAAAAGACTTCGCTCCACCAGGCAGCTTCCTGCCAGGCCTGGGTTTTCGGCAGGTAGAAATACGGGCCGCTCCCTTTTGCTAACAGCGCTTTGTGGTTATGGAAGAAATAGAGTGCGAAATCAAACAGGCTGCCGGGGATCGCTTCGCCACGCCAGGTGACGTGTTTTTCCGGCAGATGCAAACCACGGACGCGGCAGACCAGCACCGCAGGATCGGGCTTGAGTTGATAAATTTTGCCCGCTTCGTTGGTGTAGCTGATGGTGCCATTGACGGCATCACGCAGGTTGATCTGACCTTCAATTACTTTGTTCCAGTCCGGGGCCAAGGAGTCTTCGAAATCAGCCATAAAGACTTTGACGTTGGCATTCATGGCATTAATCACCATTTTGCGCTCAACTGGGCCGGTAATTTCTACGCGACGATCCTGTAAATCCGCTGGGATACCGCGCACCGTCCAATCACCGTCACGAATGGAAGCGGTTTCCGAAATAAAATCAGGCAACTTCCCATCGTCAATATCCTGTTGCTGCTGGATGCGAGCAGCCAGAAGTTTGTTACGTTTAGGCGTAAATCGGGTCACCAGTTCGGTCAGAAACTCCACCGCTTCCGCAGTCAGAACCTGCTGCTCTTGCGCGCCAGAGGGCTTAAGAAAAGCCAGTTCATCGGTTGTTGTGGCCTGTTGTGTCATGGTGCTGCTCCTCGTTAATGATCCGAAAGGTATCCCCGTAAGATGAGCAAACGATCGTTGTCGTTTTTTTGCCCAACGTTTTTAAGCCTAATCAATAAAATTAAAAAATCAAAAACGATTTCCATTTTTATTTAAAAATAAATTCAATTCATTGATTAATATAGGAATAAATTTTAGAAATTAAGTGAAGTGATTTTCGGAAACAAAAAAGGCACCCGAAGGTGCCTGATGAGGATGCTGAAACGCTTTAGGATCGTGAAGTGCAGTCGATCAATCTAACGTTGGGTTCATGTTCCGCAGATCGTATGGCGTGATCTGATAGACGTAATAGTTGAGCCAGTTGATAAACAGCAGGTTGCCATGACTTCTCCAGCTCGCCTGCGGTTTGTTTTCTGGATCGTTTTGCGGGAAATAGTTGTACGGGATTTCGGGACTTAATCCCGCATCAACATCACGGAAAAACTCGCTTGCTAACGTATCGGCATCATACTCCGGGTGGCCAGTGACGAAGGCAATACGCTTGTCTTTGCTGGCAAACAGGTAGGCATCACCATTTGCCGTTTCGGCTAAGATTTCGAGATCGGTATAGTCACGAATCAGCTTCGCCGGGAAGTCGGCGTAGCGTGAATGCGGGGCAAGGAACGTGTCGTCAAAACCGCGTGTCAGCAATGCGTGTGGGTGGAGAATATGGTGTTCATAAACGCCAGATAGCTTGTCATCGCGGGTTTGTTTTGGAATACCGTAGAGTATATTGAGTGCGGCTTGCACCGCCCAACAGACAAATAACGTTGAAGTGACGTGATCTTTTGCCCACTCCAGCACCTGCTGGATCTGAGGCCAATAGGCGACATCATTGAATTCAACCAACCCTAACGGTGCGCCGGTGACGATTAAGCCATCGAAATTCTCGTGGCGGATATCATCAAAATTGCAGTAAAAGTTGTTGAGGTGCTCCGCTGGCGTATTACGTGATTCACGCGCATCAATACGCAGCAGCTGGATATCCAGCTGTAGGGGAGAGTTTGATAGAAGACGCAGGAATTGATTCTCTGTCTCAATCTTCTTGGGCATCAGGTTAAGGATAAGCACCTTCAACGGACGAATTTCCTGACCTGTTGCACGCGATGTCGTCATTACAAAGACATTCTCATCACGCAAAAACTTGACGGCTGGTAGCTCGTCCTGCACCCGAATCGGCATAACCTTATTACCTCACAGCATACGTATAAACGTTTAGACTTCCAGACACCTAACGATACCCAGAATCAGGTGAAATGTCGAGTCTGCATGTGGAAGGTGAGAAAGTTTCAATCAGCAAGGCGGGGGGAAAATGATCGGGCGGTTGGGTTTATCAGAAATGGGATGATATGTAGTGAGGGAGCTTCCCCGGAGTCGGCGTGAACGCCTCGTCCGGGCTACCTTCCGCACCATATTGTAGCCCGGGCGAACGCAGTGACCCCGGGATGTCCACCGGTTATCCATTTCGCACAGACGCAAAAAAGCCCAT
>Ga0302349_1000322_pt1 | contig 64914 bp, 56 predicted proteins | sample PhyAR1_FD_202176 | JGI IMG/M metagenome (GOLD analysis project Ga0302349, IMG submission 202176) | Leaf surface microbial communities from alfalfa plants in UC Gill Tract Community Farm, Albany, California, United States - DLSL A.R1... | ecosystem: Host-associated > Plants > Phyllosphere >... | reverse complement strand
CCGGATCTCGCGGACGGTGCCGTCGACGTCGGACGGAGTCAGCCGACCCTTGCTCCGCAGATTGCGGAAGGTCTCGGTCAGCCGATCGGAGAGTGAACCGAATTGCGCCATGATCCGTCGATTCTACCGGTTCACGAGCAGGACCAACCCCGTCAGGCCGGTTCGTTCACCGCAGGAGGACGCCTTCGGCGAGCTCGACGGTCGTCCCGAGGCCGAGGTCGACCACCACGGGAGCGGTCGACGGCGCGCGGTCGAGGGTCGGGAACCACTGCCGTCCGGGCGACACCAGGATGAGCAGGCCGTGCACGTCACCGACGGGTGCGAAGTCCGGCCCGGGCCGGTTGGCGTACGCCTCGAGTCCGTGACGGCGGAGCACATCGACTGCGCCGAGGACGTCGGGCACCGCGAGACCGACCTCGCTGACCGAGACGAGCCTGGCCGGGTCGGCAGGGCCACCCGGGTCAGTTTCGCCAGCCGGACCGAGGTCCCGCCGCTCGATGAGTTCGAGCAGCTGGCGGTCCGGCCCCTCGAAGTACACCGAGCGCGAGTTCCAGTTCGGCGGACCCTCGAACTCGTCGGAGTCCTCCGTGCCGAGCACCGTCGCGACGTCCGCGATCCACGACTTCGCCGCCGCGAACGAGCCGGTCGGGATCGTGAACGCGAGGTGGTGCGCCCCGTTCATCCCCTGGTTCCCCCGGAACACGAGTTGCGTCGAGCCGACGGTGACGTGCGCAGCATCCCGGTCGACGACGACCGGGCAACCGAGTCGCTCGTAGAAGTGCGCCGTCTCGTCGAGCGCCCGGGTCGCGAGCTGGACCTGTCTGATCTCCATGCCCCCACCCCACATCCTCAACCATGGTTGAGGTCAACCGGCGACAACGGATCCGACCTTGTTGGACGGAGTACAGAAACTGTCGTAGCCTGTCGCCCATGCCGGAACTCGAGATCGTCCGACGCCCGGGTCTCCTCGACTACGCCGAGGGGCTCGCCCTCCAGCAGCAGCTCCGCGCCGACGTCGTCGCGGGCCGCTCACCCGGAGCCCTCGTCCTGTGCGAGCACCCGTCCGTGTACACTGCGGGGCGCCGCACCGAACCGTCCGACCTGCCGACCGACGGCTCCCCCGTGGTCGAGGTCGACCGCGGCGGACGCATCACCTGGCACGGTCCGGGGCAGCTCGTGGCGTACCCGATCGTCCGGCTCGCCGAGCCACTCGACGTCGTGGCGTGGGTGCGCGACCTCGAGCAGGTCATCATCGACGCTGCCGCAGCGATGGGCGTGCACGCCGAGCGGGTCGACGGCCGGAGCGGCGCCTGGACCACCCAGCAGGGCGGACGCGCCGCCGAGGGCGCCGCCACCGCGAAGGTCGGCGCCATCGGACTGCACGTCGCCGAGGGCGTGACGAGCCACGGCATCGCGATCAACTGCACGAACGCACTCGACGCCTACGCCGCGATCGTCCCCTGCGGCATCGCCGACGCCGGCGTCACGACCCTCAGCGCCGCCGCCGGTCGCACGGTCTCCGTGGACGAGGTCGCCGCGGTGGTCGCCGAGCGCACCCGGGCCGCGGTCGACGGCATGCACTCCAGGAACCGGATCAGCAGCACCGCACGACAGGAGACCCTCGTATGACCCTCGCCCCCGAAGGCCGCCGCATGCTCCGCGTCGAGGCGCGGAACGCCGCGACCCCGATCGAGACGAAGCCCGGGTGGATCAAGACCCGTGCCACCCAGGGCCCGGAGTTCCGCGAGCTGTCCGCCCTGGTCAGGGACAAGCAGCTGCACACCGTCTGCCAGGAGGCAGGCTGCCCGAACATCTTCGAGTGCTGGGAGGACCGCGAGGCCACGTTCCTCATCGGCGGTTCCCAGTGCACGCGCCGCTGCGACTTCTGCCAGATCGACACCGGCAAGCCCGAGCCGCTCGACCGCGACGAGCCCCGCCGGGTGGCGGACTCCGTCGTGTCGATGGGCCTCAAGTACGCCACGGTCACCGGCGTCGCCCGGGACGACCTGGAGGACGGCGGCTCCTGGCTGTACGCCGAGACCATCCGCCAGATCCACGAGCACTCCCCCGGCACCGGCGTGGAGATCCTCGTGCCGGACTTCAACGGTCGACCGGATCAACTCGGCCAGGTGTTCGACGCCCGGCCCGAGGTCTTCGCCCACAACGTCGAGACCGTGCCGCGGATCTTCAAGCGCATCCGCCCCGCGTTCACGTTCGAGCGCTCGCTCGACGTCATCACGCAGGGTCGCGACGCCGGGCTCGTCACGAAGTCGAACCTCATCCTCGGCATGGGCGAGGAACGCATCGAGATCGAGGACGCCCTGCAGCGCCTGTACGACGCCGGCACGGACATCATCACGCTGACGCAGTACCTCCGCCCGTCGCCCCGGCACCTGCCGGTCGCCCGCTGGGTGAAGCCGGAGGAGTTCGTCGAGCTGCGCGAGGTCGCGGAGCAGATGGGCTACGCCGGCGTGCTCGCCGGGCCGCTCGTCCGCTCGTCGTACCGCGCCGGACGACTGTGGGCACGCGCCACGGTCGCTCGCGGCGGCACGGTCCCGGAGCACCTCTCCCACCTGCTGGACGCAGCGCCGGGCCGACAGGCGGTCTGACCAGCGGCGCGCGGCCCGCAGACGCGACCGCACGACAGACGGGAGGCGCGGTGCCAGCTGGCACCGCGCCTCCCGTTTCGTTGCGTGCCCCGGATCAGGGCGCGTGGTCGCTACGCGCGACCGCGGATGCTCCGGAGGAGCCAGCCGATGACCGCCAGCAGGATGAGCACGATGCCCACCCAGAGCAGGAACTTCAGCGCACCGACGAAGATGCCGCTGAAGAGCAGGACGAGGCCGACGATGATCGCGATGATCAGCAGTGCGGGCATGAGGGTCTCCTATCCCTGGAACGAGACCGAGCGGATGCCCGGGCCGACAGGGACGCTACTCGGATTCAGCCCACGAGGTTCTGCACGAACACGTGCGGGGTGAAACCGGTGAGGTCGTTGATGCCCTCACCCTGCCCGATCAGCTTGATCGGGATGCCGGTCTTCTCCTGCACGCTCAGCACGAACCCGGCCTTGGCCGACCCGTCGAGCTTCGTGATGACGAGCCCCGTGACGCCGGCGCCCTCGATGAACGCCTGCGCCTGCGCCAGACCGTTCTGGCCCGTGGTGGCGTCGAGCACGAGCAGGACCTCGGCGATTTCGGTCTGCTTCTCGACCACGCGCTTGATCTTGGTGAGCTCGTCCATCAGCCCGGCCTTGGTGTGCAGTCGGCCGGCGGTGTCGATGACGACGATCTCGGTGCCCTCGCGGATGGCCTTCTCGACCGTCTGGTAGGCGACCGACGCCGGGTCCTGCCCGGGCTGCGCGGGCCGCACGACGTCGACACCAGCACGCTGCGCCCACGTGGCGACCTGCTCGACGGCGGCCGCGCGGAAGGTGTCAGCCGCGCCGACCAGCACGGTGCGGTCGTAGGTCTTGAGGAACTTGGCGAACTTGCCGATCGTGGTCGTCTTGCCCACGCCGTTGACGCCGACGACGAGTACCACGGCCGGCCGCGCGCTGAGCTTCAGGGTGGTGTCGAGCTTCGAGAGCCGTTCCTCGAGCACTTCGCGGAGCATGCGCTGCAGGTCGGCGGGGTCGGTCGTGCCGTACCGGTCGACGCGGGCATGGAGGTCCTCGATGATCTCGTCCGCGATGTCCGGGCCGAAGTCCGCACCGATCAGGGCCGTCTCGAGGTCGTCCCACGTCGTCTCGTCGATCGTCTTGCGCTGGAACAGCCCGCGCAGCCGGGAGGACAGTGACCAGGAACTCGCCATGCTCCCAGCTTAGAGCGCGGCGCACGTCGGCTGTGCCCGGTATGCTCGGGAACACGAAGGGGAGTATTCCTCCTCGGTGTCCCCGTCAGTACGGTCCGGAACGATCCGGACCCGGGGCGCCGGTCGTGGTGGCACATCGTGTCGGCCGCGGCGGAAGAGACCTTCAGGCCTCGGCGTACCCACCACCTGGTTGCGCCCTCACCTGAAGGAATTCCGTGGACGTCCCTCTCTACGTCTGGCTCCTCACCATCGCGGGCATCCTCGCGCTGCTGGTGTTCGACTTCTTCTCGCACGTGCGCACCCCGCACGTCCCGCACATCAAGGAATCCGCGTTCTGGTCGGTGTTCTACATCGGCCTCGCGATCCTGTTCGGTGTCGGCATCCTCGTCTTCGGTGGCGGTCAGGCCGGCGGTGAGTACTTCGCCGGCTGGCTCACCGAGAAGGCGCTGTCGGTCGACAACCTCTTCGTCTTCCTCATCATCATGTCGAGCTTCGCGGTGCCGAAGGAGTTCCAGCAGAAGGTGCTGCTCGTCGGCGTCGCGATCGCCCTGGTGGCCCGTGGCGTGTTCATCGCCCTCGGCGTGACGATCATCGACAACTTCTCGTGGGTGTTCTACCTGTTCGGCGCGCTGCTGTTCTGGCTCGCCTGGTCGCAGGCCCGCAGCGGCAACGAGCACGGAGCGGAGGAGGGCGACTCCCGCCTCATCCGGATCCTCCGTCGCATCATCCCGACCTCGAAGGACTACGACGGCGACCGCCTGACCACGAAGGTCGACGGCAAGCGGCTCTTCACGCCGATGCTGCTCGTCATGGTCGCGATCGGCCTCACCGACGTGCTGTTCGCCCTCGACTCGATCCCGGCGATCTTCGGCCTGACGCAGGACGCCTTCATCGTGTTCACCGCGAACGCGTTCTCGCTCCTGGGCCTCCGCCAGCTGTACTTCCTCATCGCGGGGTTGCTCGAGCGGCTCATCTACCTCGGCCAGGGGCTCGCCGTCATCCTCGGGTTCATCGGCGTCAAGCTCGTCTTCCACGCCATGCACGTCAACGAGCTCCCCTTCATCAACGGCGGCGAGCACATCGAGTGGGCGCCCGAGATCCCGATCTGGTTCTCGCTGAGCTTCATCATGCTGACGATCGCCGTCGCGACGGTCGCGTCGTTGGTGGTGTCGAAGAAGCGCGCCGAGCGCGGGCTCACCCCGACGGGCGAGCCGAAGCCGGTCGAGGCCGACGCGAAGTAGTCGCGACCGCCGACCGACGGGAGGCGCGGTGCCAGCTGGCACCGCGCCTCCCGTCCGTCTGTTCCCGAGTCTCGGGCCACGGTCGCCGAGTCTCGGTCTGGGCGACAGTTCTCGTGCCCCGGAGCGCGAGAAGTGTCGCTCACGCCGAGTCTCGGCCCCGCCGCGGCGCGGCGCGGCGCGGCGCGCTACGCGACCGCGTCGGCCGGCTCCGGCTCGCGCTTCTGGACCCGCTGCCCCACGACCGCGGAGACGCCGTCCTGCCGCATCGAGACGCCGTACAGCGCGTCGGCGATCTCCATCGTGCGCTTCTGGTGCGTGATGACGATGAGCTGCGACGACGCCCGCAGCCGCTCGAACACGGTGAGCAGGCGCCCGAGGTTCGCGTCGTCGAGCGCTGCCTCGACCTCGTCCATGATGTAGAACGGCGACGGACGGGCCGTGAAGATCGCCACGAGGAGCGCCACCGCGGCCAGGGACCGCTCGCCGCCGGACAGCAGCGTCAACCGGTCGATCTTCTTGCCAGCAGGCTTCACCTGCACCTCGATGCCGGTGTTCAGCATGTCGTCGGGGTTCGTCAGCGTGATCGAGCCCGAGCCGCCCGGGAACAGGATCGGGAAGATGACGTCGAACGCTTGCTTCGTGTCGTTGAACGCCGACTCGAAGATCGTCTGCATCTTCGTGTCGAGCTCGTCGATGATCGTCATGAGGTCGGTGCGGGTCTTCTGCAGGTCCTCGAGCTGCTCGGCGAGGAACGCGTGCCGCTGCTCGAGCGCCTGGAACTCCTCGAGCGCGAGTGGGTTCACCTTGCCCAGCTGGCCGAGGTCCCGCTCGGCCGCCCTGAGCCGGCGCTCCTGCTCGGCCCGGTCGTACGGGACGGTCTCGACGTCGGCCGGGTCGACCTCGTCGGTGGCGTCGAACTCGGGCAGCGCCGGACCGCCGGGCAGGGTGGACTCGGCGTCGACGAGCTCGGGCACGTCGGAGTCGACGTCGGCCTCGGCGTCGACCTCGGCGTCGGTCTCGTCGGTCGTGGGCTCGATGCCCGCTGCCTCGGCTGCGGCGGCGGCCGCGGCGCGCTCGGCGTCACGGTGCTTCCGTGCGAGGACCCGGGGGTCGACGAGCACGTCGACCGGCACCGGCACGTGCGGCCCGTACTCCGCGACGAGCACGGCCTCGGCGAGCCCGAGCTCGCTCTGCGCCCGGTCGAGCACGCCGGACACGTGCAGCTTCTTCTCGTAGATCTCCATCTCGAGCGAGTGCACCCCGTCCGTGATGGTCTGCAGCCGGTCGCGGAGCTCGCGCTCCTCGTTCCGGATGGTCTGCAGCTCGGTGTTCCGCTTCGACCGTTCGGACTCCTCGGTCGCGAGCTGCACGCGGGCCTCGGCGAGCGAACGGTCCACAGCACCGAGGAGCCCCGGCAGGTCGGCGAGGACGCCCTCGGCCACGGCGATCTGCCCCCGACGGATGACCGCGAGGCGTGCGGCTTCCTCGGCGGCGGCACGTTCGGCCTCGAGCTGGCGTTCGAGCTGGTCGGCACGGCTGCGTTCGGACCGGACCCGTTCGCGGACGGTCTCGATCTGGATACGCTGTTCGATCTCCGCGGCCCGGGCCGCCTCGAGCGCGTCCTGCAACCCCTGGCGTCCGGACGCGTCGACCACGGGTCGCGGCCGTTCGGTGAACTCGTGGTGCGCGCGTTCCGCCTCGTCGAGCGCGGCACCGGCCGTCTCGACCGCGCCGTCCGTCTCGGCCAGTGCGGCCCGGAGTCGCTCCACCTCGGCTGCGGCGTTCTCCGCCTTCGCCCGCGTCGACGCGCTCGACCGGTCGTACTCGGCCTTCGCCTTCGCGTACGCGCGGGATGCGGCGTCGGCGTCGTCCGCCCGGCGGCGTGCGTCCTCGACGGCGGTGCGTGCGGCCTGGAGGCGCGTGGCCGCGTCCTCCGCGTCGCTCGCGATCGCCTCGCGGCGGGTCACGGCGTCGTCGCGCTCCGCGACGAGTTCGATGCGGGAGGTCACCCGGGCACCGCCACCGGTCACCCGGACCGCGCGGACGAGGTCACCGGAGCGCGTCACGACCGTCGCGTGCGGGGCGGCGGCGAGCACTGCCTCCAGGTCGACCGTGACGTCAGCGGAGGCGTCTGCGATGAGCGTGTCCCGCAGGATGGCGGCGATCGCCGGCGGTCCCTGCACGAGGTCGAGGGCCCGACGGACCCCTGCGGGCAGACGCTCGGGAAGTGTGGGGGCAGTACCCGCTGCGTCGGCGACGACCACGTCGATGCGGCCGATGTCCTCCGCACGTGCGTGCGCGACCGCGTCGAGCGCGACCGCGCGGTCCTCGGCGAGTACGGCGTCCGCGAGCCCGTCGAGAGCGATCGCGATCGCTGCCTCGAAGCCGGGCGTCACCGTCAGGCTGTCGGCGAGGCGACCGACGATGCCGGCGCGCCCGGCGTCGATGAGCGCCTGCGAACCGTCGCGCACGTCGATCGACATGCCGAGCGCGGCCACACGGGCGTCGAGTGCATCCCGTTCACGCTCCAGGGCGTGCAACCGGTCGCGCTGCTCGTCGCGTGCGGTCTGGGCTGCCTCCTGCTGCTCGCGGGCGGTCTCGAGCGCCGTGGTGAGCGCCGCTTCGTCCACGCCCTCGGACGGGTCGGTCCCGAGTTCGGCGAGGGCAGCAGCAGCACGCTCGGCGCGCTCCCCGGCCTCGGTGAGCGCCCGTTCCCGGCGCTCCCGGTCCGCGGTGGCCGAGCCGCGCTTCGACCGGGCGACGTCCACCGCCGAAGCGAGTCGTTGCGCCTCGAGGTCGTGCTGGGAGACCAGGGCGGCCTGGGCGGCGATCCGCTCGTCGAGGGCGTCGAGCGCGGCACGGGCGTCCTGCACCCGCTGCGCCGCGGTCGCCATGCCGCCCGTCATCGCTGCGGCCTGGGCCTCGAGCCGGTCGGCCTCGTTCCGGACGCCCTGCACCTGCTCTGGCGTGATCGTGGGGCCCTGCTGGGGCGCATCGGCCTGCTGGGCGAGGAACATCAGCCGCTGGTTCGCCAGGCTCGACAGCCCCCGGAGTCGCTCCTGCACGCTCTCCAGCCGGTGCACCACCGTCCGGGCGCGGTCGACGTCGTCGCCGACCATGCTCTGCTCGACGTGCTGCTGCCGGACCCGGGTCTGGTCGAGCCGCTCCTGCAGGACGATGCGCTCGGACTTGCGGCCGGCCTCGACCTCCTGGTGCTCGTGCAGCTCACGGCGCAGCCGGACCACGTCGTCGGCGAGGATGCGCGCCTTGGCGTCACGGGCGACCGCGGCGACGGACTGGGCCTTGCGTGCGACCTCGGCCTGGCGACCGAGCGGCTTCAGCTGGCGGCGGATCTCCCCCGCGAGGTCGGACAGCCGCGTCAGGTTCGTCTGCATCGCGTCGAGCTTGCGGAGGGTCTTCTCCTTGCGGCGGCGGTGCTTCAGGATGCCCGCGGCCTCCTCGATGAAGCCGCGCCGGTCCTCCGGGGTCGCGTGCAGGACCTTGTCGAGCTGCCCTTGCCCGACGATGACGTGCATCTCACGGCCGAGGCCGGTGTCGCTCAGGAGCTCCTGGACGTCGAGCAACCGGCAGTTCTCGCCGTTGATCGCGTACTCGCTGCCGCCGTTGCGGAACAGCGTGCGGGAGATCGTCACCTCGGAGTACTCGATCGGCAGCAGCCCGTCGGCGTTGTCGATCGTCAGGAGCACCTGCGCCCGGCCGAGCGGCCCGCGCGTCGAGGTGCCGGCGAAGATGACGTCCTCCATCTTGCCGCCGCGGAGGGTCTTCGCCCCCTGCTCCCCCATCACCCAGGCGAGGGCATCGACCACGTTGGACTTCCCGGAGCCGTTCGGACCGACGATGCAGGTCACCCCGGGCTCGAACGCGAACGTCGTCGGCTGCGCGAAGGACTTGAACCCCTTGATGGTCAGGCTCTTCAAGTACATGCGGTCTCCGGGTGTGCTGGCTCGCGTGCTGCTGGGCGGTGCTCGCTGGGCGGTGCTCGCTCGGCGTCAGGCTAACGCGTGCGAGGGCGTGGGCGCGGTTGGCACACGGGGCAGATGTGGCTCGACCGGTTCATGAATGCCTCGCGCACGATCGTCGTCCCACAGCGCGGGCACGGCTTGCCCTGCTGCCCGTACACGTTCAGGCGCTGCGAGAAGTACCCGGACTGCCCGTTCACGTTGACGTACTGCGCGTCGAAGCTCGTGCCGCCGTCCTCGAGCGCCCGGGCGAGCACGCTGCGGACCTCGTCGAGGAGCAGCTGCAGCGACGCCCGCGGCAACCGGTCCGCCGGGCGGTCGTAGTGCAGCTTCGCGGCCCACAGCGACTCGTCGGCGTAGATGTTGCCGATGCCGCTCACCACGCCCTGGTCGAGCAGCACCCGCTTGATGCCGCTCGATCGCTTCCGTGCCATCCGGATGAACCGGTCGTCGTCGAAGGCGGGGTCGAGCGGGTCGCGGGCGATGTGGGACACCTGCTTCGGGATGCTCCGGCGCCACGCCGCGTCGGGGTCGGTCTCGTCGACGTGCCCGCCGAAGCCCGCCGGTGCGCCGTCGATCGTCGGGACCATCTGGTCGATCGCCATCGACCCGAAGGTGCGCTGGTCGACGAACTCGAGCTCGACCGGGGGCTCCGGCGTGCCGTCGCGGTCGATGCCTGCGGGCTGCACGTCGATGAGGATCCGGCGGTGCTTCGCGGCCTCGCGCCCCCGACCGAGCAGGATCTGCCCGCTCATCCCGAGGTGCGCGACCAGCGCCTCGGCCGGGTCACCGGCGTGCACGGGCTCCAGCGGCATCCACAGGAACTTGCCCCGGCGGACCGCCGCCGCGACGGTGCGGCCCGTCAGCCGCTCGGCGAAGTCCTCGGCGGGGCCGTCGTGCCGGGTGAGGGCGCGGTCGTCGACGACGTCGACGTGCAGGACGCGCGCACCGCTGACGGCGGGTTCGAGGCCGGCGCGGACGACCTCGACCTCGGGGAGTTCGGGCACGCGGTCAGGCCGCCCGGCCGGAGAGCCGCGTCCACGCCTCGAGCGCGGCGGCCATCTCGGCGGTCTTCTTGCTCGACCCGGAGCCGGTGGAGACGTCCTCGCCCTGCAGCACGACGGTCGCGTGGAAGGTCTTGTCGTGGTCCGGACCGGCCTCGGTCACGCGGTACGACGGGTTCCCGAGCGACAGGGTCGACGCGAGCTCCTGCAGGCTCGTCTTCGGGTCCATCGCGGCACCGAAGCGGTCCGGGTCGACCAGCAGCGGTTCGACGAGCCGGAGCACCAGGTCGGTCGCCGGGTCCGGACCGGCCGACAGGTACGTGGCACCGATGACGGCCTCCACGGTGTCGGCGAGGATCGACGACTTGTCTCGACCGCCGGTCTGCTCCTCGCCCTTGCCGAGGCGCAGGTAGGCGCCGAGCCCGATCATGCGGGCGATCTCGGCGAGGGCGACCGTCGACACCAGGCTCGCCCGCCGCTTGGCGAGGTCACCCTCGTCGAGCTCGGGGAACGACCGGTAGAGCTTCACGGTCACGGCCTGGCCGAGGATGGAGTCCCCGAGGAACTCGAGGCGCTCGTTGTGCCCGATGCCACCGTGCTCGTACGCGTACGAACGGTGGGTCAGGGCGAGCTGGAGCAGCTCGAGGTCGATGTCGGCCCCGAGCTTCTCCCGCAGACGAACGACGTCCGACCCCACGGGGCGGGACCCCGCGGCGCCGGACGTCGCTGTCATGTGTGCGGTCCGATCAGACGTCGGCGACCTTGCGGCCCTTGTACTCCAGGTACAGGGGGGTGCCGGCGGAGTCCTCGACGACCTTGGCACGGTGCGGAAGGCTGTAGGTGACCTTGCCGTTCTCGATCGTCTTCACGAGCTGGACCGGCGCGGCCTTCCACTGCGAACGACGGGCGTGCGTGTTGGCACGGGACTGCTTGCGCTTGGGAACGGCCATGGTGGTTCTCTTTCGGTTGGTCGGTGGTCAGTGGCGGGGAACGTCAGGCCTGTCGGCCGTCGCCCTCGGGGCTCTGGTTCGGGGTGGTGTCGTCGGCGCTCTGGGAACCGCTCGGGGTGAATCCGCCCAGCGCGGCCCAGCGCGGGTCCAGGACCTCGTGAGCACGCTGCTCGCCGATGTCAGCCAGTCGCTCGCCCGTCACCGGGTCGAGTCCTGGGCAGTCCGGTCGGCAGACCGGCTGGAACGGCAGCGCCAGCACCACCGCATCTCGAACGACCTGTTCACAATCCACGTGGTCATCGTGAACGAAGAAGTCGAAATCCTCCGAGGCATCATACGCGAACAGCTCCGCGAAATCGACCTCGACGGGTTCGCTGATCTCGATGAGGCAGCGCGAGCACTCCCCCGCCGCCTCGGCACTCGCGTGCCCGGAGACCAGGACGCCCTCGTGCAGGCCCTCGAGCCGGAGGTCGATCTGCATCGACGCGCCCTGTCGGACGGCGATGACGCCGGCCCCCATCGCGTCGGGCACCTCGATGTCGAGCGTGTGCTCGCGCATCTCACCCGGCCGGTGCGCGAGGTCGCGCACGCGCAGGGCGTAGGGGCTGTTCACGTGGGAAGACACGATCGACAAGCCTACATCGCTCCGGCCCACGAGTCGAGGCGGGGACGGGCGTGTCCCGTTCCGTCCGGCGTTCAGCGGCCGGTGTGCTCGTGCAGCGCCGCGGCCACCACCGCCGGGACGTACGGGGCCACGTCGCCGCCGAGGGAGGCGACCTGCCGGATGAGCGAGCTCGACACGTGCGCACGGGACGCCTCGGGCAGCAGGAACACCGTCTCGACGTCGGCGAGGTGCCGGTTCATGATCGCCATCGGGGTCTCGTACGCGACGTCCTCGCCGGAACGGACACCCTTCACCAGGACCGTCGCGCCGACCTGCCGGCAGTAGTCGACGAGCAACCCGGACGTCCACTCCCCGACCCGGACGTTGTCGGGGACGCCGGTCTCGACGAACGACTGCTCGATGAGGCGCACCCGGTCGACGGCGTCGAACATCGCGGGCTTCTTGTCCGGGTTGTGCACGACGAGCACGTGCACCTCGTCGAACAGCCTCGCCGCACGCCCGATCACGTCGAGGTGCCCGAGGGTCACGGGATCGAACGAACCGGGGACCACCGCGATCTGCGCCATGCCAGCGACGATACCGGGATCTGCTCGGTGGTCAGTTCTTGCCGAGGAACGCGGCGTCGGACTCGTCCAGCCGCCGAGCCAGGGCCTCGCGCAGCGCCGGGTGGCCCTCGAGCTGCGGATCGGGCTCGAGGACGCGCTCGGCTTCTTCACGCGCGTCGACGATGAGGTCGGCGTGCTCGACCACCCGGAGGAGGTTGAGCGACGATCGACCACCCGACTGCCGTTCGCCGAGGACGTCGCCCTCGCGCCGGAGCTCGAGGTCGACCCGCGCCAGCTCGAAGCCGTCGTCGGACGCCGACACCGCGTCCACGCGTTCCCGCGAGGTCGTCTCGGCCTCTGCCGTGGTCACGAGCAGGCACACGCCGGCGTACTGCCCGCGGCCGATGCGCCCGCGGAGCTGGTGGAGCTGCGAGACCCCGAAGCGGTCGGCGTCGAGCACGGCCATCATCGAGGCGTTCGGCACGTCGACACCGACCTCGATCACGGTCGTCGCCACGAGCACGTCGATGTCCCCCGCGGCGAAGGACGTCATGACGCGGTCCTTCTCCTCCGAGGTCATCCGGCCGTGCAGCACCTCGATCCGGCGGCCGGCGAGCACCGGCATCGTCCGCATCCGTTCCGCCGTGGCGAGCACGGTGGCCGGAGCGCGCTTCGGAGCGTCGTCGGTCTCCGGGTCGGGCTCGCCGTCGTCCTCCGTGTGGGCGTCGTCGATCGCCGGGCACACCACGAAGGCCTGTCGCCCGTCGGCGAGTTCCTCGGCCATGCGGGTCCAGATGCGGGACTCCCAGCCCGGGTGCTCGGCGAGCGGCACCGTGAAGGTCTCGACGCCGGCACGGCCCGACGGGAGCCCGGTGATCGTCGACACGTCGAGGTCACCGAACACCGTCATCGCCACCGTGCGCGGGATCGGCGTCGCGGTGAGGACCAGCACGTGCGGCGGCGTCACCCCCTTCGTGCGGAGCGCCTCGCGCTGTTCGACGCCGAACCGGTGCTGCTCGTCGACCACGACCAGGCCGAGCTCCGCGAAGTCGACCCGGTCGCCCAGGAGCGCGTGCGTGCCGACGACGAGCCGCGAACTGCCGGACGCCGCGGCGAGCAGCGCACGGCGGCGTTCGTCGGTGGACTGCGAGCCGGTGAGGATCACCGGGCGGAGCTCCGCCGCGAGGTCGGGGCCGAGGAACTTCACGATCGACCGGAGGTGCTGCGCCGCGAGCACCTCGGTCGGGGCGATGAGCGCGGACTGCCCACCGGACTCGGCCACCGTGAGCATCGCGCGGATCGCCACGAGGGTCTTGCCGGAACCGACCTCGCCCTGCACGAGGCGGTGCATGGGCCAGTCCGCCGCCAGATCGTGCGCGATTTCGGCACCGACCGACTGCTGGTCCTCGGTGAGCGTGAACGGCAGGGTGGCGTCGAACCGTTCGAGGATGCCACCGGGTGACGCCGTCCGAGGTGTGGCCGCGGTCGCGCGGGCGGCGATCCGGCGTTGCACGAGGGCGGTCTGCAGGACGAATGCCTCGCGGTAGCGCAGCGCCTCCTGCGCCCGCTTGAAGTCGGCGACCTTCTCGGGGCGGTGGAGCAGTTCGAGGGCGCGGCGGAACGGCACGAGGTCGAGCCGCGTCCGCACGCGCGCGGGGATCGGGTCGGGGACGTCGGGCAGGGTGTCGAGCACGATCGCCATCGACTTGGCGATCTGCCACGAGGTCAGCGTCGACGTCGCCGGGTAGATCGGGATCGGCTGCCGGGAGAACCGGATCGCCTCGTCCGACTCGGGGTCGGCGGTGGCCCGCGGGTCGTCGCGGTCGAACAGCTCGTAGTCGGGGTGCGCGAGCTGCCGCGCGCCCCGGTAGTCCCCGACCTTGCCGGAGAAGATGCCGCGCGCACCGGGCACGAGGTCCTTCGTGCGCCAGCCCTGGTTGAAGAACGTCAGGGTCAGCAGCCCCTTGCCGTCGCCGATCTTCGCTTCGAGGATCGACCCGCGTCGGGCTCGCATCGACCGTTCGCGGACGTCGACGACCTCGGCCACGATCGTCACGGACTCGCCGATCGCCAGCGAGTCGAGCGCCGTCAGCGCACCACGCTCGGCGTACCGGCGGGGAGCGTGCTCGAGGAACTCGCCGACCGTGCGGTAGCCGAACGCCTTCTCGACGGCGGCCGCCGTCCTGCCGCCGAGGACGTTCGCCAACCGCGCGTCGAGCGGTGCGGGACCGAGGTCCGGCACCGCCGGCTCGGTTGTCGTTCCGGTCGTGACCACACGTCAACGGTACCCGGCAGGACCGACGTGCCCCGTGCCTCCAGGCAGGCCTGTGGACAACCGCTGGAGCGCCCGGCGGCCCGCTACGGTGGCTGCATGACCCGCATCATCGCCGGCGCCGCCGGTTCCACGACGCTCCGGGTGCCGAAGTCCGGCACCCGACCGACGAGCGACCGGGTGCGCGAGGCGCTGTTCTCGTCGCTCGAGGCGCGTGGGCTGGTCGACGACACCTCGGTGGCCGACCTGTACGCCGGCACCGGCGCCCTCGGGCTCGAGGCCGCGTCGCGCGGTGCGGTCGAGGTCGTGCTCGTCGACCGGGCCCCGGCGGCGGCGCAGGCATGTCGTGCGAACGCGAAGGCCGTGCAGCAGCGCGTGCCCGGCGTGCGGATCGACGTGCAGCCGCAACCCGTGCTCGGGTACCTGCGCGGGACGGTCCGGACGTTCGACCTCGTGTTCATCGACCCGCCGTACGACGTCACCGAGCACGAGATCGCCGAGGTGCTCGAGGCCCTGGTGCCGCGCCTCACGGAGGACGCCGTGGTGGTCGTGGAGCGGAGCAAGCGCTCCGACGAACCGGCGTGGCCCGCGGGACTCGAGCCGTTCAGCAAACGCAGCTACGGCGAGACCGTGGCGTGGGAGGCCGTCGTCTCGGCCCCGTAGTGCTGCCGGCCCGGAGCGGTTCAGCCGACGGCGCCGTCCCAGTCGGCGTAGGGGTCCCAGCCGGTCGTCGGCACGGTGACGCCCGCACGGACGACGTCCGCGTCGCCGCGGTCCACGACGACACCGATGCGTCGGAACCCCCCGGGCAGCGCCGCGTCCGGCGGGAAGGTCGCGAGCAGGCCGTGGTCCTCGCCACCGTGCAGCGCGACGTCGTCGAGGGCACGACCGTCGAGCTCGGCCTCGAGCGACAGCGTCACCCGGCTGGCCCGCGCGAGCCGTCCGGCGTCGATCGCCAGGCCGTCGGAGAGGTCGAGCATCGCCGTCGCACCCGCGGTGGCGGCGAGCGGCCCGTCCGCGATGGGTGGTACCGGGCGCCGCTGTCGTGCGACGTCCGGGTCGACGTCCGCGCCGCTCGCGACCGTCGCCGCGCGGGACGGTTCACCGGCGGTGTCGACGCCCTCGCGGAACAGCCGGGTCAGACCGCGCGCCGCCGCACCCAGTTCGCCCGAGACCGCGACGACGTCACCCGGCCGGGCACCGGAGCGGACGACCGGAGGCCGCCCCTGGAGATCACCGAACGCCGTCACCGACACCGTGAACGTCGCCGAGGTGGACAGGTCCCCGCCGACCACGCCGCAGCCGGGCGCGAGAGCGGCCACGGCGAGGCGCACCCCGTCGGCGAAGGACTCGAGGACCCCGACCGGGGTGTCCTGCGGTGCTGCGAGCGCGATGACGAGGCCGGTGGGCACGGCACCCATCGCGCACACGTCGGAGAGGTTCGTGGCGGCTGCCTTCCACCCGACGTCCTCCGGCGACGACCACGCCCACCGGAAGTCCGGGCCGTGGACCATCATGTCCGTCGTCACGACGAACCGACCGTCGGGTGCGGCGACGACCGCGCAGTCGTCACCGGGACCGAGCAGCGGCGAGCCCGCGGGCAGCCGTCGGACGATGCGGTCGAGGACGACGAGTTCGCCGAGCTCGCCCACGGTCGGTCCGGCCCAGGCGTCGTACGTCGCGTCCACACGAGAACGGTAGCCTGGACGTCGATGGACACCGTGCGCCGACCCTCCCGGACGATCGCGATCGTGGGCGTCGTCGTGGCCCTCGCCGCCGGACTCACGGGGTGCACGAACGCCGTCGCGATGTCCCCGGCACCCTCCGCGAACGACGCCGCGTGCGCCGCTGCCCAGGTGCGCCTGCCTGCGGCCGTCGACACCAAGTTCGACCTGCGCAACACCACCGCGCAGTCGACCGCCGCGTGGGGCGACCCGGAAGCGGCGATCTACCACTGCGGGGTCACGGTGCCCACGGTGTCCGACCTGCCCTGCTTCGACCAGGGCGGCGTCGACTGGATCCGGGACGACCGCGGCAAGCAGATCGTCTACACGACGTTCGGCCGCTCCCCCGCGGTGCAGGTGGTCATCGAGACGTCCCTGACCACGTCGCAGGTCATCCAGGACCTGACGGACGCCGTCTCGACCCTGCCGAAGGACGGGCACAAGTGCCTCGACGCGTCCGAGGTGCAGGGCTGACACCCTGACCGCAGGTCAGCGGACGGCTGCCCGCCCCAGCTCGATGAGCTCCGACACGAGTTCCGGGTAGGTGACCCCGGACGCGGCCCAGCACCGCGGGTACATCGACAGCGGGGTGAACCCCGGCATCGTGTTGACCTCGTTCACGACGAAGCCGTCGTCGGTCAGGAAGCAGTCGACCCGGGCGAGTCCCGCGCCGCCGATCGCCTCGAACGCGCGGGCACCGATCGACCGGATCTCGTCGGTCTGTGCTTCGGTGAGCGGCGCCGGGCAGAGCAGGGACTCGTCCCCACCGAGGTACTTCGACTCGAAGTCGTAGAAGCCGGCCTCGTCGACGACGATCTCGCCGGGCAGGCTCGTGCGCGGGACGCCGTCGCGACCCTCGAGCACGGCGACCTCGACCTCGCGGCCGATGACCCGCGGCTCGACGATCACCTTGGAGTCGTGCTCGAACGCCAGGTCCATCGCGGCGCCGAGCTGCGACGGCTCGTCGACGCGGGAGACGCCCATGCTCGACCCGGCGCGGGCGGGCTTGACGAAGAGCGGCCAGCCGTGCGCCGCGACGGCCTCGGCGACGTCCACCGGGTCGGCCGCCCACTCACGGCGGAGCACCGTGGTCCACGGCGCCACGCGGAGTCCGGCGTGCTCGAGCACGGCCTTCGCGACGTGCTTGTCCATGGCGAGGGCGCTCGCGAGCACCCCGTCGCCGACGTACGGCAGACCGGCGATCTCGAGCAGGCCCTGCACCGTGCCGTCCTCACCGAACGGGCCGTGCAGGATCGGGAAGACGATGTCGACGGCGATGGTCGTGACCGAGCCGTCCGGGTGCGACACGACGAGTTCGTTGGTCGCCGGGGACGTCGGGAAGGCGACACGCGTGCCGTTGTCCGGGACCGTCGGCAGCACGCCGTCGCGGATCGCCAGCTGCGCCGGGTCGTCGGGCTGGAGCGTGAACGCGCCGTCCTTCGTGATGCCGACGGGGACGATCTCGTACACGGACCGGTCGACGACGTCCATGATGCCGCCGGCGGTCACGCAGCTGATCTCGTGCTCGCTGGAGCGGCCGCCGAACAGCACGGCGACGGTCGTCGGCGCGGGAGCGATCGTGGGCATGGCAGTCCCCCTGGAGGTCGGGACCGGACCGGTCACTCGCCCTGGGGCTCGTCGGTCTCGGTGAGGTGCGGCGCGATGTTGCGCGGATCGAGCCTACCCGCGAGGACCTCGGCGACCTGTCCCACGATGGGCATGTCGACGCCGTTGGCCGCGGCCAGCTCGAGGATCGGGGCGACGGACGCCAGTCCCTCGGCGGTCTGGTTCATCTGCCGCACGACCTCGTCGAAGCGGTACCCCTGGCCGAGCAGGCGGCCGGCGGTGTTGTTGCGCGAGAGCGGCGACTGGCAGGTGGCGATGAGGTCGCCGAGCCCGGCGAGCCCGGACAGCGTCGACGGCTGGGCGCCGAACGACACCGCGAAGTCGGTCATCTCGGCGAGACCGCGGGTGATGATCGAGGCCTTCGTGTTCTCGCCGTAGCCGACGCCGTCCACGATGCCGATCGCGACGGCGATGAGGTTCTTCAGCACGCCGCCGAACTCGGTGCCGATCACGTCGGTGTTGATGAACGAGCGGAAGTACGGGTTCGTGGCGACGGCGGCGACGGCGCTGGCGGTCTCCGAGCTGGTCGACGACACCACGGCGGCGGTCGGCTGCCGGCGGGCGATCTCGAGCGCGAGGTTCGGCCCGCTCGCCACGGCGATCCGGTCGCGGTCGATGCCGAGGCCCTCGTGCAGGACCTCGCTCATGCGCAGCCCCGTCGCCTTCTCGACGCCCTTCATCAGGCTGACGACGGGCACGTCGGAGCCGAGCAGGTCACGGATGGCGGCGAGGTTGGACCGCAACGACTGCGACGGCACCGACACGTAGACCTGTTCCGCGCCGGACAGCACCGACTCGAGCGACGTCGACGCGGTGAGCGTGCGCGGGAGGTTGATGCCGGGCAGGTACTCGGAGTTCCGCTTCGTCTCGGTGATCTCCCGCGCGACCTCTGGTCGGCGGGCCCACAGCACGGTCTGGGCACCGCCCTCGGCGAGGACCTTCGCGAACGTGGTCCCCCAGCTGCCGGCACCGATGACGGCGACGCGGGGCTTGTCGGTCGACTGCATCACCACCCGGATCGCGGCGGTGTCGACTGCGCCCGGAGCGGCGACCGCGGGGTCCGGGTGGTCCTCGTGCGGGCGGAGGCCCGGTCCCTGGTCACTCAAACTTGCCGGTCTCCTTCTGGTTGTTCGCCGCCGGGTCCCAGCGGGTCGCGGGAGCCTGTTCCCCCCGGAGCTGCTCGAGCAGCGCCGTGATGTGCTGCATGAGCACCTCGGTCGCCTCGACGAGCACCTGCTGGTCGATCGGCCGACCGCGGTAGGCGGACAGGTCGACGGGGTCGCCGACGATGACGTCCACGCGCGACCGCGGGAACAGCCGCAGCTTCTTCGAGTACCGCGCCATGATCCCCTGCGTGCCCCAGTGGGCCATCGGGATCAGCGGCACGTCGTTCTCGAGCGCGATGCGGACCGCGCCGGTCTTGCCGCGCATCGGCCACAGGTCGGGGTCACGGGTGAGCGTGCCCTCGGGGTAGACGATGATCGCACCGCCCTGCTCGATGAGCGACCGCCCGCCGCCGAGCGGGTCGCTCAACCGCGTGCGACCGGACCGCTCGACCGGGATCTGCCCCATGCCGGACATCAGCTTGCCGAACACGGGCACCGTGAACAGCGACGCCTTGGCGAGGAACCGCGGCGCACGTCGGCTGAGGTACACGGCGGTGCCGACCACGAGCGGGTCGATGTTCGTGAAGTGGTTCGGCGCGAGCACGAACGCACCGTCCTCAGGCAGGCGGTTCGACCCCACCCAGTGGTAGTTCGACGAGAACCGGAAGACCGGGATCACGACCGAGGCGGTGATGCGGAACGCGCGGTTGAGCTCCCCGCGCTTCCAGCGCCGCCCGGGCACCGGCATGCCGGTCGTGACCGGCATGGCGGACGCACCACGCGCCTCCAGGCCGTCACCAGGACGCGACGGGCCGTCGCCCGACTGCGAAGCCGACACCGCGCTCAGCCCGCGAAGTCGAAGTCCGCGCCGAGCTTCCGCAGCTTCGGGATGAAGTGCTCGTAGCCGCGGCTGATGATGCCGACGTTCGTGATGTGCGATTCGCCGTCGGCGGTCAGCGCCGCGATGAGGTGACTGAAGCCGCCGCGCAGGTCGGGGACCCGCACGTTCGCGGCGTGCAGCGTCGTCGGGCCGGTGACGACCGCGGCCTGCTCGAACGGACGGCGGGCGACGCGACGGTCGTGACCGGGCAGCCCCTCCTTGTGCACGACGATGTCGGCACCCATCTCGTTGAGCGCGTCGGTGAAGCCGAAGCGGTTCTCGTACACGGTCTCGTGCACGATGCTCTGGCCCTCGGCCTGCGTCAGGGCGACGACGAGCGGCTGCTGCCAGTCGGTCATGAAGCCGGGGTGCACGTCGGTCTCGATGACGACGGGCTTCAGGGTCTCGAGCTCCCGGTAGAACCGGATGCCGTCCTCCTGGATGTCGAAGCCGCCGCCGACCTTGCGGAAGACGTTGAGGAACGTCATGAGCTCCTGCTGCTTCGCGCCCTCGACGAAGATTTCGCCGTTGGTCGCGAGCGCTGCGGACGCCCAGCTGGCGGCTTCGTTGCGGTCGTTGATGGCGCGGTGCGTGTAGCCGCGCAGCGACGTGACGCCCTCGATGAAGATGACGCGGTTCGGCTCGACCGAGACGATGGCGCCCATCTTCTGCAGGATCGCGATGAGGTCCATGATCTCGGGCTCGATCGCGGCGTTCCGCAGCTCGGTGACGCCCTCGGCGAGGGTCGCCGACAGCAGGACCTGCTCGGTCGCGCCGACGCTCGGGTACGGCAGCTCGATGTACGCGCCCTTGAGGCCGTTCGGAGCCGTCAGGTGGATGCCGCTGACCTGCTTGTCGACGACCGCACCCATCGCTCGGAGGGCGTCGAGGTGGAAGTCGATCGGGCGGTCGCCGATGCGGCAGCCGCCCAGGTCGGGGATGAACGCCTCGCCGAGCTTGTGCAGCAGCGGGCCGCAGAACAGGATCGGGATGCGGCTGGAGCCCGCGTGGGCGTCGATCTCGGCGAAGTGCGCCGACTCGACGTTCGACGGGTCGAGGATGAGTTCGCCTCGTGCAGGATCGGTGATGCGCACGCCGTGCACCTCGAGCAGGCCGCGGACGACCTTGACGTCGGAGATGTCCGGGACGTCCTTGAGGATCGACGGGGTGTCGCCCAGCAGCGCCGCCACCATGGCCTTGGTCGCGAGGTTCTTCGCCCCACGGACCTCGATGCGCCCCACGAGCGGCTTGCCCCCGCGGATGACGATCTCGTCCGACTTGAGGCCCACGCGCGCCCCAGCGGCCGCTGCGTCCTGTACGAGAGAGTTCACTTACTTCACCGGCAATGTCTTCGGCCGCCAACGGGAGCGGCGGGATTCGAACTCCGTGATCGAGGTCTCGTCACGGAGGGTGAGCCCGATGTCGTCGAGCCCTTCCATCAACCGCCAACGAGTGTAAGCGTCGATCTCGAACGGGACGTCCACATCGCCGAGCGACACGCGCTGGGCCACGAGGTCGACCGTCGCGGACACCCCCGGGTTCCGCTCGATCTCGGCCCAGAGCGCCTCGACTTCCGATTCGGTCACGATCGCGGTGACCAGGCCCTGCTTGCCCGCGTTGCCCTTGAAGATGTCCGCGAAGCGGGGTGAGATCACGACCGCGAAGCCGAAGTCGCGGAGCGCCCAGACGGCGTGCTCGCGGCTCGACCCGGTGCCGAAGTCCGGACCGGCGACGAGCACCTTCGCGCCCTGGAACGACGGCTGGTTGAGCACGAAGTCGGGGTCCTGCCGCCAGCCCGAGAACAGGGCGTCCTCGAAGCCGGTCTTCGTGACGCGCTTGAGGTAGACGGCCGGGATGATCTGGTCGGTGTCGACGTTCGAGCGCTTCAGGGGCGCGGCGATGCCGGTGACGGTGGTGATCTTGTCCATCAGATGGCGCCTTCCAGGACGGTTTCGACTTCGGAGTTCTCGAGGTCCCACGGGCTCGACAGCGTCCCGCGGATCGCGGTGGCCGCGGCGACGAGCGGCGACACGAGGTGCGTCCGGCCGCCTTTGCCCTGTCGTCCTTCGAAGTTGCGGTTCGAGGTGCTCGCGCAGCGCTCCCCCGGTGCGAGCTGGTCGGGGTTCATGCCGAGGCACATCGAGCAACCGGCGAACCGCCACTCGGCGCCGAAGTCGGTGATGACCTTGTCCAGACCCTCGGCCTCGGCCTCGAGCCGGACCCGGGCCGAGCCCGGCACGACCATGACACGCACACCCGGTGCCTTCTGCCGGCCCTGGATGATCGACGCGAAGGCGCGGAGGTCCTCGATGCGCGAGTTCGTGCACGACCCCATGAACACCGCGTCGACCGCGATGTCCTTCATCGGCGTGCCGGCGGCGATGTCCATGTACTCCAGCGCGCGCTGCGCCGCCGCCTGGTCGTTCGGGTCGCTGTAGTCGGCGGGGTCCGGCACGTTCTCCGACAGGGAGACGCCCTGCCCCGGGTTGGTGCCCCAGGTCACGAAGGGCTCGAGTTCGTCGGCGTCGATGAACACCTCGGCGTCGAACACGGCGTCGTCGTCGGTCGACAGCGTGTCCCAGTACGCGACGGCGTCGTCCCAGTCCTGTCCGGTCGGGGCGTGGTCGCGGCCCTGGACGTAGTCGTACGTGGTCTGGTCCGGGGCGACCATGCCGGCGCGTGCCCCGGCCTCGATCGACATGTTGCAGATCGTCATGCGCCCCTCCATCGAGAGCGCACGGATCGCCGAGCCGCGGTACTCGAGCACGTAGCCCTGCCCGCCGCCGGTGCCGATCTTCGCGATGACGGCGAGGATGATGTCCTTGGCCGTGACACCTGGACGCAGGGTCCCCTCGACCGTGATGGCCATCGTCTTGAAGGGCTTGAGCGGCAGGGTCTGCGTCGCGAGGACGTGCTCGACCTCGGACGTGCCGATGCCGAACGCCATCGCGCCGAACGCGCCGTGGGTGCTGGTGTGCGAGTCGCCGCAGACCACGGTGATGCCCGGCATGGTCAGGCCGAGCTGCGGCCCCACGACGTGGACGATGCCCTGCTCCTTGTCGCCCAGCGAGTGCAGGCGGACGCCGAACTCCTCGCAGTTGCGCCGCAGGGTGTCGATCTGGACGCGGCTGGTCGGGTCCGCGATGGGGCGGTCGATCGCGAGGGTCGGGGTGTTGTGGTCCTCGGTCGCGATGGTCAGGTCGAGGCGCCGCACGGGTCGGCCGGCCTGGCGCAGACCGTCGAACGCCTGGGGGCTCGTGACCTCGTGCACGAGGTGGAGGTCGATGTAGAGGAGGTCCGGGTTCCCGTCCTCACCCTTGACCACGACGTGGTCGTCCCACACCTTCTCGGCGAGTGTCTTTCCCATGACCTCGACCTCCTCGTTCTCGTCGTCCGGCGCCGCTGTCGCGGCGTGATCGGGCGAGTCTAGCAGCTTGGTATACCAACGTGCGCCCGCCATCGTCGGTCACCCTGGAGGCGCGGGTCGGGTCCGCGACACCTGTCGCGGTGGGAAGATGGTCCCGACATGACGACACCTGCCCACTCGACCCGGACCGTGAACCTCGAGGGCGCAGCACGCGCCGCGATCGCCGGTGGTGCACCGCTCGCCCTGCTCATCGCCCTCGGGATGCCCGGGTACGCGGCGTTCGCGATGTTCGCCGGGTTCACCGCGATCTTCGGCGCCACCGAGCCGTACCGGCAGCGCGCTGTCACCACCGGGGTCGCCGGCACGATGCAGGCGCTCTGCATGTTCGCGGGCGTCGCGGTCTCGCTCGCCGGCTCGCAGCTCTGGTTGCAGACGGTGGGCCTCGTCGCCGTGCTCGTCGTCGCCGTGTGCACGCTGAGCGCGCTGCAGACCATCCCCGCGCAGCCCATCTTCCCGACGTTCGCGTTCGTGGTGTCGGCCCTCGTGCCGCTCAAGCCGTCCGATCTGCCCCTCGTCGCGACGATCATCGTCTGCTCGGTCGTCTGGGCCTGGCTCGTCGCGATGTCCGGTTCGGTCCTCCGCCTCGTGTTCCACCCGCGGGCACCGCACCGCTTCCGCCCGCTCGCGCCGCGCAAGCACCGCTCGCTCGCCGTGCTGCGGACGCCCGCGCTCTGGGAGACGGTCGGCCTCAACGTCGTCGGCGCGCTCGTCGCCGGGGGCGTCGCCGAGACGATCCCCTGGCTCGGGCACCCCTACTGGGCCGTCATCGCGGTGGTGTCGACGCTGCCGGCGCTCCGGCAGCGCCACACGGTCGTCCGGGCGTTCCAGCGCTTCATCGGCACGATCGGCGGCACGGTGATCGCGGTGGGGATCCTGCTGCTCGAGCCCTCGGCGTGGTGGATCGTGGTGATCGCCGTCATCGGGCAGTTCTTCGCCGAGATCTTCGTGGCGCGGAACTACGCCGTGACGCTGCTGTTCCTCACGCCGCTCGCGCTCGCGGTGTCGTGGCTGAGCCTGCCGGAGGCGCCGGAGCTCCTCGCCCTGGACCGCGTCGCGCAGACCACGCTGGGTGCCCTCGTGAGCGTGGCGCTGCTCCTGGTCGGCCGGGCGATCGAGCGTCGGCGGGGCCGGGCGCTCGGCGCGACGAGCGCGATCCGCACGATCTGACCGCGTCTGCGCGGGGCGCAGCGCTCGCATCCCTGACGGAAACGGGCGTACCCGGTCGTTCCTTCTGACCGGGTACGCCCGTTCCCACTTTCGATCGCACGCGTTCTGGGAGAGAACGGGCGCGGACGTCGGACGGGAGGCGCGAGTCGGGGCCGCCACGGGCCTCCCGTCCGCCAGGCGGGGACGCGGCGCTCACGCGACGCGCCTGCTCGGTCGCACCGTGCGAGGCCGCACCGTGCGGGGCCGCACCGTGCGAGGCCGCACCGTGCGAGGCCGCCGCAGTGTGCGAGGTTCCGCGCTGTGTGCGGCGCCGTGCGGGTCCCACGGAACGCGGAACCTCGCACACTGCGATCGCGATCGCGATCGCCCGCGTCAGTCGCGCGGCTGCAGGTTCCAGGTGTCGATGACCGGGCGGCCGTGCTCGTACCCGAGCACGCTCACCGAGGCGGTCCCGAGCTTCAGGACGGCACCGTCCTGTGGCGCGAGGCGGATCCACGCGGCACCGAGCGCACGGAGGACGTGCCCGTGCGCGACGACGATCGCGTCCTGCCCGTCGGCGAGCACCGGACGGGCACGGTCGAGGATGCGCTCGACGCGGACGCGGACCTCGGCAGCGTTCTCGCCGGGGGTGTCACCGGCCGGCACCCCGTCGGTCCACAGGTCCCACGGGCCGTGCCGGAGCACCTTGATCTGCGGCGTCGTGAGCCCCTCGTACGCGCCGTAGTCCCACTCGTACAGGTCCTCGTCGAGGTCGGGGTCGACGCCGACGAGCGCCGCGGTGTCGCGGGCACGCTGCAGCGGACTCGACAGCGCCAACGCGAACGTGCGGTCCGCCAGGTACCGGCCGGCGCGCTTCGCCTGCTCGATGCCGTGGTCCGTGAGCGGGATGTCGGTGCGGCCGGTGTGCTGCCCGCTCTTCGACCACTCCGTCTCTCCGTGACGGACGAGGACGAGTTCGCCGGGGCGTTCCGAGGTCATGTGTTCCTTCCGAGCCAGAGGCCGAGCGCGGCTGCGCCGACCGAGACGACGAGCATCCCGAGGCCGTTCAGGACGGCGAGCCGGGGCTTGCCGGATCGGAGGAGCTGTACGGTCTCGACGCTCGCCGTCGAGAACGTCGTGTACCCACCCATCATGCCCGTTCCCAGCACCGCGACCGACCCGAGCGGGATGGTGCCCGCCTCCCCGAGGCCGGTGAGGAACCCGAGGACGAGGGATCCGGACACGTTGATGACGACGGTACCGAGCGGGAAGCCCCGCACCCGCGCCTTGACCAGGCCGTCGAGCAGGAAGCGGAGCGCGGCGCCGATGCCTCCGCCGACCGCGACGAGCAGCAGTTCGAGCGCGTTCACCGTGCGGCCCCCTTCGGACGGACGACCCCGGCGAGCAGGATGCCCGCGCCGACGGCGAGCAGCCCGAGTGCGACGGTGAGCAGGGCGTACCCACCACCCGCCGTCCATCGCCCCGCGTCGAGGAGCTGTGCGGTGTCGTCCGCGAGCGTGCTGTACGTGGTGAACCCGCCGAGCACACCGGTGCCGACGACGAGCCGGAACGTGCGGCGCCGACCCACGTCGGGCCCGCGGTGCGCGAGTGCCTCGAGCAGGAGCCCGAGGCAGAACGCCCCGACGACGTTGATGGCGAGGATCGTCCAGCTGATGCCGTCGTGTGCGGGGAACGCCTCGGCGAGGAGTGCCCGGACAGCGGTGCCGATCGCGCCGCCGAGGGCGACGAGGCCGAGCATCGACCAGCGGAGGTGGGGTGGGCGTTCGTCGGGCACGGTGCTCCTATCGCCGAGCACGCCGGATCGTCTCCGCGCGTGCGGTGTTCTCGGGATAGGGACCGTTGGCGGCTTGCCGCGGTTGGGTCCGGCAGGCCCCACTGCCGGGTCTGACGACTCCGCCAGCGTACCGCGCCGGTACACCGTGCCGGGGATCGGTCAGTCGACGACCGCTGCGGTGCCCTCGATCTCGACGAGCTGGTCGTCGTAGCCCAGGACGGTCACACCGAGCAGCGTGCTCGGGACGTCGTGGTCCTCCATCGCGGCGCGCACGACCTCCCACGCCGCGACGAGGTCCGCCTGGCGTGACGAGGCGACGAGCACACGGGTCTGCACGAGGTCCTCGATGCCTGCTCCGTCCGCGGCGAGCGCCGTGCGGAGGTTCGCCACGCACTGGGCGGCCTGCCCGCGGACGTCGCCGACCGCCACCGTCGCGCCGTCGGCGTCGAGGGGGCAGGCACCGGCGAGGAACACCAGTCGTGCGTCGACGGGCGCGGTCGCGGCGTAGGCGTACTCGGCGACGTCGCTGAGGGCGGTGGAGCGGATGAGCTGCACGACACTGGTCACGGAGCAAGCCTGGCAGAGCGCGCGGTCACAGTGGTCCGGACTTTCCGGGAGACTGGATGGATGGCGACCCTCCGGCCGCCGTCTCCCTCCCCCGTCGCTAGGAGTGCTCCGCATGCCCGAGCTCCCGCTCGTGTTCGAAGTCGGCTCGATCGTCGCGCTCGTCCTGATCCTGCTCGCCGACCTCCTCATCGTGGCCAGGCGCCCGCACGTGCCGACGCTGCGGGAGTCGGCGGTCTGGGTCGGGATCTACGTGGGACTCGCGCTGGTGTTCGCCGTCGCGATGCTGGTGTTCGCCGGGACCGAGCCCGCCGGGCAGTTCCTCGCAGGCTGGCTGACCGAGTACAGCCTGAGCATCGACAACCTGTTCGTGTTCGTCATCCTGATGGCGCGGTTCTCCGTGCCGAAGACGGTCCAGCAAGAGGTCCTCATGCTGGGCATCATCATCGCGCTCGTGCTGCGGGGCATCTTCATCCTGGTGGGCGCGCAGCTCATCGAGGACTTCTCCTGGATCTTCTACATCTTCGGCGCCTGGCTGGTGTGGACCGCGATCCAGCAGCTCCGCGGTGAGGACGAGGACGACGACAAGGACAGCTTCATCGTCCGTGTGCTGCGCCGCCGGGTCCGGATCACCGACACGTTCGACGGGATGAAGTTCCGGACCACCGAGGACGGCGTGCGGCACTTCACGCCGCTGCTGGTCGTCCTCATCGCCATCGGTACGACCGACCTGCTCTTCGCGCTCGACTCGATCCCCGCGATCTTCGGCATCACCGAGAGCGCGTTCATCGTCTTCACCGCGAACGTGTTCGCCCTGATGGGCCTCCGGCAGCTGTACTTCCTGCTCGGTGGGCTCCTCGAGCGGCTCGTCTACCTCAAGTACGGCATCGCGTTCATCCTCGCCTTCATCGGCGTCAAGCTCGTCCTGCACGCACTGCACGCCAACGAGCTGCCCTTCCTGAACGGCGGCGAGCACATCGAGTGGGCGCCGGAGATAAGCACGACGGTGTCCCTGTTGGTGATCGTCGGAGCGATGGCCGTCTCGACCGTCGCGAGCGTCGTCCGGGTCCGCCGTGACGACGCCCGGACGAAGGCCTCGAACGCCCCGCGGACGTCCGACTGACGCCCGAGCGTCACTTTCTTGCGCGGCGCGCCACAGGCAGCGCGCGGAACCGCTCAGCACGCACGACTTCGCCGGAAATGGGCAAGAATGCGTCCGTCGATCTTCCTTAGGCTCGGGGGAAACCCAACGACGGGAGGTTCGACATGTCGCAGTTCGTCCAAAAGTTCTCGCAGGACGCCATCGTCGGAGAGCCCGAGGTCGTCGAGGACCGCCCGACGGTCCGCGCGCTCGCCGCGCACCCGGCCTGGCTGCGGCTGAAGGCCGCCGTCGTGTCGTTCCGTGCGCTGCAGGCGGAGGACGGCTCTGTACCCGACCAGGCGGACCACGCGACCGCGACCACGCACCTGGCCACGATCCTCCCGGCCATCACCGAACTGGCCCCCTTCTTCCCGCACGACGCGTCGTTCCTGCAGGCAGTCCGACGCGACTTCCAGCGGTGGGCAGACGAGGGGTTCGGCGTTCCCGACTTCCTCGATTCCCTCAACGAATTCCAGCCCCAGCAGCACCGCGTCGACGGACTCGGACACCTGGTCGTGTTCCCGATGTACACACAGAACGGCAGTTCCTCGAGACTGCTCGAGGCAGTCCTGGTCGAGGTGATCTGGCCGGACTTCATCGCCGAACTCGAGTCCGGCGACCACAACAACGCATTGTTCGTCGCACTGCGGTTCGTCGACTTCACGCCGGGGTACGACACCAACTCCGCGGTGTTGTTCCCGGAGACGGTCGCGATGCGCGAGATCCCGACGTTCACGTGGGGCGCGATCTTCCAGGACCGCGAAGCCGCGCGGTACCGCAGGGTCGTCCGCGCCGCCGCGGAGATCACGAAACTCGACCTCCCCGAGGACGCTGCAGCGATGCTCGACGATCAGGAGCTGACCGAGCGGGTGTTCGTGATGTGGGACATCATCCACGACCGTTCGCACATGCGCGGTGACCTGCCGTTCGACCCGTTCATGATCAAGCAGCGGATGCCGTTCTTCCTCTACTCGCTCGAGGAACTGCGCTGCGACCTGACGGCCTTCCGCGAAAGCGTGCGGCTGCAGCGCGAACTCGACGCCCGGCCCGATGCCGAGCTCTCCGATGCGGACCGCGCGATCCGCGACCACGCACGTCTGGTGCAGTACGCCGTCGTCTTCGATCGGATCTTCCGGTTCGCGATCACCGGCAGCCGCGTCCGGAACTACGACGGACTCGGCGGGCAGCTGCTGTTCGCGTGGATGCACCAGCACGACGTCCTGCACTGGACGGACACGCGGCTCACGATCGACTGGCCGGCGGTGCCGGACGTCATCATCGCCCTCAGCGACCAGATCAACGAGCTGTACTGGCGCTCCATCGACCGCCCGAAGTCGGCGCACTGGCTCGCCGCGTACGAGATGCTCACCCGCACGCTCACACCGCACCCGGCCTCCGCGTGGGCGCGCGGGCTCCCCGCCGAGACGCTCGCCGGGCCGCCCAAGGGCTACACCGACGCGGTGCTCGACGACGAGTTCCCGCTCTCGATGTTCTACGAGGCGCTCAACAAGAAGATGGCGACGGTGATCGCGTCGACCGCCGGCATCACCGGCTTCTCGTCCGTCGAGGACGTCGCCGCGTGAGCGACGGCACCGCGACCGCCGGCCCTGCGGCCGTCGGGCCGCTGTCCGGTCGTGTCGTGCTGATCGCCGGTGCGACCAGTGCGAGCGGCGCGGCGGTCGCGCGCGCACTCACCTCCGCCGGTGCGGCCGTCGTCGCGGTCGGCTCCAGACCGGACGCCCTGGAGGCACTGCAGGCGTCCGTCCCCCGCGTCACCACCCACACGTGCGACCTCTCGGACCTCGGTGCGGTCACCGCGCTGGCCGCGGCGGTCCACGCCGGGTCCGGCCGCGTCGACGGCCTGGTCCACCTGGTCGGCGGCTGGCGCGGCGGCGGCAGCATCGCGGGGCAGTCCGACGACGACTGGGCGTTCCTCGACCGCGCGTTCCGCACGCTGCGGAACACCACGCGGGTCTTCTCCGACGACCTCGTGGCCTCCCCGGCCGGCCGGCTCGCCGTCGTGTCGTCCACCGCCGTGGACTCCCCCACCGCCGGCGCCGCCAACTACGCCGCCGCGAAGGCCGCTGGTGACGCCTGGGTGCGCGCCGTCGCCCAGGGATTCCGGAAGGACGCACCGAACGCCGCCGCCACGGTGTTCGTCGTCCGGTCCCTGTCCGGCCTCGAGGACCGTCTCGCCGACGAGGTCGTGCGGCTCTGGTCGGTGCCACCGGCGGACGTGAACGGCACCCGCATCCCCCTCTCCCCACCCTCCCTAGGATGAATCCGTGACCCTTCGACTCCACGACCTGGACCTGCGGGGCTTCGCCTCCGACAACTACGCCGGCGTCCACCCCGAGATCCTCGACGCGATCGCAGCAGCCAACGACGGCCACCAGATCGCCTACGGCGAGGACGTCTACACGGCGCGGTTGCGCGACGTGATCCAGGAGCACTTCGGCCCGCAGGCAGAGGCCTTCCCGGTGTTCAACGGCACGGGCGCGAACGTCGTCGGCCTGCAGTCGATGCTCCCCCGCTGGGGTGCCGTCGTGTGCACCGCGACCGCACACATCCACACCGACGAGGCCGGAGCACCCGAGCGCGTCGGCGGGATCAAGCTGCTGCCCGTCGAGACACCGGACGGCAAGCTCACCCCCGAACTCATCGACAAGGAGGCCTGGGGTTGGGGCGACGAGCACCGTGCCCAGCCGCTCGTGGTGTCGATCACCCAGACCACCGAGCTCGGCACCGCGTACACCGTCGAGGAGATCCGCGCGATCGCCGACCACGTCCACCCGCTCGGCATGACGCTGCACATGGACGGTGCCCGCATCTCGAACGCCGCGGCGACCCTCGGCCTGCCGCTCCGCGACTTCACGACGGACGCCGGGGTGGACGTGCTGAGCTTCGGCGGCACGAAGAACGGGATGCTCTACGGCGAGGCGATCGTCGTCCTCGACCCGGCAGCGTCGGAGGGCCTGCACTACCTCCGCAAGATGAACATGCAGCTCTCGTCGAAGATGCGGTTCGTCTCGGCGCAGCTCATCGCGCTGCTGACCGACGACCTGTACCTCCGGTCCGCCGGGCACGCCAACGCGATGGCCGCTCGGCTGCGCGGTGCGCTCGAGGCCCGGATCGCGGACGGCACCATCCGGGGCGTCGGGTTCAGCCAGGACACCCGGGCGAACGGCGTCTTCGCGACCCTGCCAGCGGGCGTTGCGGACCGGCTGCGGGAGCACTTCCGGTTCTACGACTGGGACGCCAGCCGGAACGAGGTGCGGTGGATGTGCTCGTTCGACACCTCCGAGCAGGACATCGACGACTTCGTGGCGGCCCTGACCCGGGAGCTCGACGCGGTCTGAGGCACCGTAGAATCTCGTGTGATCTCCGAGACCCCTGGACCCAGCGGCATCCTCCCCGAGGACCTGATCGTCACGCTCCGGGTCCTCGAACAGATGCCGTCGATCGACGAGGAGCACCCCGACTTCGTGCGGGTCCGCCAGGCGACGGCGAAGATGTTCAAGGCAGTGAAGCGCGCGCACCGGCTCGAGAAGCGGGCGGTCATCGCCGAAGCCGATCGACGGGTGATCGCCGCCACCGCGACCGGGGCCGCCGATCGGATCGACGACGAGACGCGCGGGGTCCCGATCCGCTCCTCGACCACGGCGCAGACCGCGGGCACCCTGCTGAAGTCGCGCCCGTGCTACATGTGCAAGCAGCAGTACACGGTCGTCGACGCCTTCTACCACCAGCTCTGCCCCTCGTGCGCGGCGATGAGCCACGCCAAGCGCGACGCCCGGACCGACCTGACCGGCAAGCGAGCCCTGCTCACCGGCGGTCGGGCGAAGATCGGCATGTACATCGCGCTCCGGCTCCTGCGGGACGGCGCGCACACCACCATCACGACGCGGTTCCCGCGGGACGCAGTCCGCCGGTTCACGAGCCTCCCGGACTCCGCCGAGTGGATCTCGCGCCTCAAGGTCGTCGGCATCGACCTGCGCGACCCCGCGCAGGTCATCGGTCTCGCCGACGACGTCGCCGCGGCCGGTCCGCTCGACATCCTGATCAACAACGCCACCCAGACCGTGCGCCGGTCGACCGGCGCGTACCAGCCCCTCGTCGACGCCGAACTCGCGCCGCTGCCGGACGGTCCGCTGCCCGAGCTCGTGACCTTCGGCCACACGAACGACCAGCACCCGCAGGCGCTCGCCCGCTCGGTCTCGGCGCACCCGATCCTGGCCGCGGCCGCCGCCCGGGCCGACGAACTCACCGAGCTGGCCATGGCTCCGGGGTCCAGCTCGCTCGAACGCCTCGCCACGGGCACCGCGATCGACGCCGGCGGACTCGTCCCGGACCTGCACGACGTGAACTCCTGGACGCAGCACGTCGACGAGGTCGACCCCCTCGAGATGCTCGAGGTGCAGCTGGCCAACACCACGGCGCCGTTCATCCTCATCTCCAAGCTCCGTCCCGCCCTGGCGGCGAGTCCGTCGGACCGGACGTACGTGGTGAACGTCAGTGCCATGGAAGGAGTGTTCGGCCGCGCGTACAAGGGACCGGGGCACCCCCACACGAACATGGCGAAGGCCGCGGTGAACATGCTCACCCGCACGAGCGCCCAGGAGATGTTCGAGACCGACCGCATCCTGATGACGAGCGTCGACACCGGCTGGATCACCGACGAACGTCCGCACCCGACGAAGGTCCGGCTGGCGGAAGAGGGCTTCCACGCCCCGCTCGACCTCGTCGACGGCGCCGCCCGCGTGTACGACCCGATCGTCCGGGGCGAATCGGGCGACGACCTGTTCGGGGTGTTCCTGAAGGACTACCGGCCGAGTTCGTGGTGACCGATCGTCAGCGCTCCGCGGCGTCGAGGTGTCGGACCAGACCCGAGGCATCCGCCGTCATCGTGTCGAAGATCCGGTAGAGGGTCTCGGATCGGTCCACCGGGCCCACCGCGAAGCAGCGCTTCCCGAGACCGAAAGCGATCCCCGCCTCGATGTGCGCAGCGGCACCGGCGGGGAGGACGAGGACGAACTGATCGGCCTCGCGGAGGGCCTCCAGGTCCTGCGCGAAGAGCTTCCGGATCCCCGGGTCGTCGAGCGCCGCCTCGTCCGCTCCGCCCGGCTCGGCGAACGCCGACGCGTCATCGTCGTACTGCGCGCGGACGAAGCTGTAGGTCGACGCTCCGGAGCGTTCGAGTGCTTCCACCACCTGGAGGACGGCGTCCCGGTTGCGCCAGCTCCCGGCGATGAAGAAGTCGCTCATGCGGCCACGCTAGCGAACCCGGTTCAGTCGGCCGAGCCGTCCCCTGTCAGGGCATCCCTCCGGACCGCACCCGGTCGTAGCGTCGATCCCGACGCGGGCAACCGTGACCCGCCGAGGAGGAGACACCCATGTCGCAGGAGATCCTGCCGAAGCAGCCCACCGCCAAGAACCCGCCGGAGCAGTTCGCCGGCGACGTGTGGGTCGACCCGATCGTCAGTCCGCAGGACGGCGACCAGCGGGCGACGCTCGCACTCGTGCAGTTCGCCCCGGGTGCCAGGACCGCCTGGCACTCCCACGCCCGCGGCCAGTTCCTGCGGGTCACCCGGGGTGCGGCGCACTTCGGGACCCGAGACGGGGAGGTCATCACCGCCCGTCCCGGCGACACCGTGTACGTCTCGCCCGGCGAAGAGCACTTCCACGCCTCCGCCGAGGGCACCTTCATGGAGCACCTCGCGATGCTCGAGAGCGCTGACGATCCGTCGACGACCACCACCTGGCTCGAGCACGTCTCCGACGAGGACCTCGCCCGATGACCGGGCGACGCTCCTAGAGTCGGACCATGAGCACCAACCACGACGACGTCCGGGAGTTCCTCGTCAGTCGGCGGGCCCGCGTCCGTCCCGACCAGGTCGGGCTGCCCGCCGGCCCGAACCGTCGCGTCGCCGGGTTGCGCCGCGGCGAGGTCGCCATGCTCGCCGACGTGAGCGTCGAGTACTACTCCCGCGTCGAACGGGGTGCCCTGGCCGGCGTGTCCGACGGCGTCCTGCACGCGATCGCCGGGGCACTCCTGCTCGACGACGCCGAGCGGGACCACCTGTTCGACATGGCCCGTGCCGCGAACACCTCGCCGGCGCGGGCCCGACGGCGTTCCCCGATGCCGAAGGTCCTCCGCCCGAGCCTGCAGTTCGCGCTCGACTCCTTCACCGGCATCGCGTTCGTCCGGAACGACCGACTCGACCTCCTCGGCGCGAACACCCTCGGCCGTGCCCTGTACGCCGACCTCTACGCCGACGACGCACGACCGAACCTGGCGCGGGCGACCTTCCTCCGGCGGGAGTGGGCGGATCGCTTCCACCCGGACTGGGACCTCGCTGCGGAGCAGACGGTGGCGATCCTCCGCGCCGCGGCCGGCCACGACCCGTACGACCGCGACCTGCAGGACCTCGTCGGTGAGCTCTCCACCCGGAGCCGCGAGTTCCGGGCGAAGTGGGGCGCGCACGACGTCCGCCGGCACGCCACCGGCGAGAAGCACTTCGTGCACCCGGCCGTCGGACCCCTGCACCTGTACTTCGAGGGATCACGGCTGATGAGCGACCCGAGCCTGAGCTTCCTCGTCTACACCGCGGAACCGGGCTCCCCGACGGCGGACGCACTCCGCGTGCTCGGCAGCATCGCTGCGACCGACGAGCGCGCGGTCCCGACCGCCAGGTGAGTGCGGGTCGCGACGGCGACCACCCATCGGACTGGAGGCGCGGTGCGGGCTGGCACCGTGCCTCCAGTCCGTCAGGCGGTCCGGATCCGGGTCGCCGCCGCTGCGGCGACGAAGATGACGGCGCCGGCGCGCCAGGGAACGACGAAAGCCCCCCGGCGAACCAGAGGGCTTTCGTGTCGGTGTGACCCCAGCGGGATTCGAACCCGCGTTACCGCCGTGAGAGGGCGACGTACTAGGCCGCTATACGATGGGGCCGTCACACATGGGAATCCCCCGCCCTGGAGCGGGGGTCTCGTGCTCGTTGCCGGAGTCGGAGGCAAGCCACCTGTGGTGACCCCAGCGGGATTCGAACCCGCGTTACCGCCGTGAGAGGGCGACGTACTAGGCCGCTATACGATGGGGCCGTTCCGACAACTCGACAAGTATTGCACAAGCCCCGCGCCCTGCCAAAACGAGGCGTGTCGCCCGGGTGTGCCGTCATGCCCCGGCCGGAATACGGTGGATCGATGACGCTGCGGATCGGTCTGTCGGGGTGGCAGTACGACTCCTGGCGCGGCGACTTCTACCCGGCCGGCGTGCCGAAGCGACGCTGGCTGGAGTACGCGGCGGAACGGTTCCGCACGGTCGAGGTCAACGGCTCGTTCTACTCGCTCCAGCGCCCGGAGCGGTACCGCGCCTGGCGGGCGTCCGTGCCGCCGTCGTTCCGGTTCGCGCTGAAGGGTGGGCGGTACGTCACCCACATGCTGCGGCTCCGGAACGTCGACACGGCGCTGGCGAACTTCTTCGCGTCCGGCCCGCTCGAGCTCGGTGCGACGCTCGGGCCGGTCCTCTGGCAACTGCCCGAGGCCCTCCTGCCCACGCCGGCGGTGCTCGACGAGTTCCTCGCGCTGCTCCCACGGACCCACGGCTCCGCAGCGGCGCTCGCCGAACGCCACGACGACAAGGTCGCCGACCCGTCGGTCCACGCCGAGGACCCGGCCCGGCGGATCGACCACGCGCTCGAGGTCCGGGCTGCAGGGATCGGCGACGAGCACCTCGACGTGCTCCGCCGCCACCGTGTCGCCCTGGTCGACTCGCACGCGGGCGACTTCCCACGCCTCCGGGTCGAGACCGGTGCACCCATCGCGTACCTCCGCCTGCACGGTGCGCCGTGGACGTACCACGACGGGTACTCGCCGCAGGCCCTCGGACGGTGGACGACGACCATCGTGGATCACCTCGATGCCGGGCGCGACACGTTCGTGTACTTCGACAACGACGCCGAGCGGCACGCGCCCTGGGACGCCCTCACGCTCGACCGCCTCGTCGCCGACCGCCTGCGCAGGCGGGCCGACGGCGGCGGGTGATCCGTGCCTCCAGGCCGACCGCCGCGCCGTCTCAGACCGTGAGCGACTCGCCGGGGGCGAGCAGCACGAGCGCGCCGCCGGGCTCGACTGCCTCCCGCAGGCGACCGGTGTGCATGCCGTACCCGATCTCGGAGAGCGTGGCCTCGTGGACGGGGTACGCGCGACGCGGCGCGACCGCGGCGACGTAGTCCATCATCTCGGCGACCTTGAGCCACGGGGCACCGACGGGTGCGGCGAGCACCTCGACGGGGACGCCGGGCTCGGTGTACGAGTCGCCCGGGTAGAAGAGCCTGCCGCCCACGAGGACGCCCGTGTTGTCGATGACCGGGATGCTCGGGTGGATCACGTTGTGGCGGGTGCCGTGGAAGGTCAGGTCGAACGGGCCGACCGTGCGGTGGTCGCCGTCCGTGACGACGTCGATCGGGACGCCGGTCTCGGCGAGCGCCGCGGCGACCCCGGCAGGGCCGATGACGACGGCGTCGGGGTTGCGCGCGAGGATGCCGGCGAGCTGCTCCGGTGTGACGTGGTCGGGGTGCTCGTGGGTGAGGACGACGGCGACGACGCCGGTGGTCTCGACCGGGCGGGTGAAGTTGCCAGGGTCGATGACGAGGCGGGCGTCGCCCTCGGTGACGATCTGGCAGGCGTGTTCGAGCTTGGTGACCTCCATGCGGCCGACCCTACGCGGGGCGGGCCCGCGGCGGGCTCGCGGCGGGCGCGTGGCGCGGGTCGGCGGTGCCGGCCGCTCGCGCACAACCAAAGTCACGGCGAACCACGTGTTCGCGTGGTTCCGGACGACTTTGGTTGTGCAGAGCGCGCCGCGGCGCGCGAGCGCCGCGCCGCGCGCCGCGCCCTACGCCCGCGGCGGCCCCGTCGTCGCCCGCACCACGAGGTGCGCCGGCGCCGCCGGCAACGGCGCCGCCGCGGCCCCGTCCACCTCGGCGAGCACGGCACGCGCGGCCGTCCGGCCCTGCGCCTCCGGGTCCTGGGCGACGGTGGTCAGCCCGACGACCTCGCCGTACTCGTGGCCGTCGATGCCGATCACCGACACGTCCTCCGGCACCGCGAGTCCGGCGCGGCGGGCGGCGAGCACCACACCGAGCGCCATCTCGTCCGAGGCGCAGAACACCGCGGTCGGCCGTGCACCCGCGCCGCCCCCGAAGAGTGCGTCGCCCGCGTCGACACCGCCCGCGAACGAGAACCGTCCGTCGAGCAGCCACTCGTCCCGCACGCTGAGACCGCGACCGGCCATCGCGTCGACGAACCCGTCACGGCGCAGCCAGGGCACGGCGACGTTCATCCCGGCCTCGTCCTGCCCGCCGACGTAGGCGACGTCCCGGTGCCCCAGTCCGCAGAGGTGGTCGACGGCGATCCCGGCGACGACGACGTCGTCGACCCCGACGTTCCGGAGGCCGGCGGCCGGCCCGCCGATCACGATCATCGGGTGCCGGGCGAGTTCGAGCTCGGCGCGTTCGGTCTCGTCGAGCACGAGCGAGAGCAACACCAGGGCGTCGACGCGGTGCCGGAGCATGGACCGTCGGAAGGCCCGGTCCCGGTCTCCCCCGGGCCCACCGAGGTTGTACAGCACGAGGTCGTACCCGGCCCGCCGCAGTTCGGCGTCGACCCCGCCGAGCGCCTTCACGTAGAACCACCGGTCGATGACCGGCACCACGACCCCGACGGCACGCTGCCGTCCGGTGGCGAGGCCGGCCGCCGCCGAGCTCGGGACGTACCCGAGTTCGTCGGCGACCCGCCGCACCTGGTCGATGGTGGAGTCGGCGACCGTCGACATGCCCCGCAGTGCGCGGGACACCGTCGACTTGGACAGGCCGGTGACGGTCGCGATCTCCTGGATCCCCATGGCCACTGTCTGGAGGCCCGTCAGCCGTCCGACGACCGGGTCACGTCGGGAGCGGGGCCGGTCCGCGCTGGCGCGGCGACGGGTCGCGTCGCGCGGGTCTGCCGTCGGCCGGCCGGTGCGAGTTCGTCCCACCCGACGTGCCGGTGCACGCGGGCGCCGACCGAGCCCGCCGTCGGCGGCGCCACGGCCGACCGCGGCGCCGCAGCCGCGGGAGCGCCTCCGATGCCGTCGGCCGACGCCGTGCGCCGGAGCACCGACACCCGCCACCGGTCGAGGGCGACGATGCCGAGCACGCACACGAGCAGGGTGAGCGCCCATCCGAGGGCCGGACGCCCGGTGACCTCGCAGAAGACCGTGGCCCCGAGGAACAGGACACCGAACATCCCGACGAAGCCGATCGCCTCCTCGATCCGGGCGGTCGGGCGGGTGGGTCCGCGCTGTGCCATGGCCCTCAGCCCTTCACGCCGCCGGCGGTGAGGCCGGCCACGATGCGCCGCTGGAAGACGAGCACGAGGATCACGAGCGGGATCGTCACGATCGTGCCCGCCGCCATCACCGCCGTGTACGGCTCCTGGTGCGGCACCGATCCCTGGAACCCCGCGATGGCGACGGTCACCGGCTGCGTGGCGTCGCTCGAGAGCTGGGACGAGATGAGGTACTCGTTCCAGGAGGAGATGAACGCCAGGATCGCGGTGGTGAACACGGCGGGAGCGGCCAGCGGCAGGATGATCCGTCGGAACGCCTGCACACGGGTGCACCCGTCGATGCGTGCGGCTTCCTCGAGGTCCCACGGCATCTCGCGGAAGAAGCTCGCGAGCGTGTAGACGGTGAGCGGCAGCACGAACGAGATGCTCGGCAGGATCAGTGCCTGGTACGTGCCCATCCAGCCGATGTCCGTGAAGAGCTGGAACAGCGGCGAGATGAGCGCGACGCCCGGGAACATCGACGCGGCGAGGATCGCACCCGCGATGAGCGACTTGCCCGTGAACTCCAGGCGGGCCAGCGCGTACGCCGCGCTCGTGCCGACGAGCAGCGCGATGATCGTGACCGTGCCACCGATGATGAGGCTGTTGAGCAGCGCCCGTCCCAGGTGGTTGCCGAGCGCGGTCGAGAACGCCGTCGCGTAGTTGTCGATGGTGACGTGCGTCGGCCACGGGGTGGCGTCGAAGGTGAACCCGACGTCGCGGAAGCTCGTCACCACCATCCAGTAGAAGGGCAGCAGGCACCACACCGCGATGACGGTGGCCTGGATCGCCGTGCGGACCTTCGGCCCGGTGTGGCGCTGGACTCGGACGTCCGAACGATCGACGGCGATGTCGCGCGCACGGGCGTTGGACCGGGGGCGGTCAGCTGCGAGGGTCACTTGAGCTCACCCTTCTGCTGGGCTGCCTGCGTCTGCACGACGTTCGCCCCGAGGAACCGGACGAACACGAACGCGACGATGAAGATCACGAGGAAGGTGATCGTGGAGAGTGCCGACGCGGAGTTGAACCCCTGCCGGATCTGGTCGACCACGAGGATCGACAGCGTGGTGGTCGCGTTCCCCGAACCGCCCCCACCGCCGGTGAGGATCGCGGGGAGGTCGTACATGCGGAGCGCATCGAGCACGCGGAACAGGATCGCGACCATCAGCGCGGGTCGGACGAGCGGGAGCGTGATGTTCCAGAAGCGCTGGACGGTGGAGGCTCCGTCCATCTTCCCGGCCTCGTAGACCTCTTCGGGGATGAGCTGCAGGCCGGCCAGGATGAGCAGCGCCATGAACGGCGTGGTCTTCCACGTGTCCGCGATGATGACCGCCCACCGGGACGCCCACTCGCCGCTCGTCCAGAGGATCTGCTGGCCGAGCACGTGGTTGAGGACGCCGTTCGCGTCGAAGATGAAGTACCAGAGCTTGGCGGTGACGGCGGTCGGGATGGCCCACGGCACGAGGATCGCGGCACGGACGAGCGCGCGACCCTTGAAGTCGCGGTTCATGATGATCGCCATCCACACGCCGATGACCGTCTCGAGGGCGACGGTGACGACCGTGAAGAAGAACGTGTTGCCCATCGACACCCAGAACTGGCTGCCGATGCTGCCCGGCGGGCAGGTGGTGTTGCCGCACTGCTGGGCGAGCCAGTGCACGTAGTTCGTGACGCCGGCGAAGCCGCCCTGCACGAACAGGCCGGTCGCCTTGTCGAGCCCGGCGTCGAGCTGGAACGACTGGATGATCGCGCTGACCACCGGGTAGCCGATGACGACGGCGAGGAGCACGATCGTCGGGCCGATGAGGTACACGGCCCAGCGGCCGTGCTCGGCGTTGAGTCCGCCCTTGCGCCGCTTCTGCGGCTCCATCCCCGTCGGGTTGGGGATGGCTGCGGGGATCTCGGTTGCTGCTGACACGTGACGGCCTCCTTGCCGGGTGTCGGAACGCAGGATGGGGCGGACTGGAGGCGCGGGGCGGGGTCGACCCGCGCCTCCAGTCCGGAAGTTGCGGCGTCAGCCGCGGGGCGGTGTCAACTGCCGCTGCTGGTGGCCGTCTTGAGGGCCGCCTGCATGTCCTTCAGGGCTTCGTCGACGCTCTTGGATCCCTTGAGGGCGGCGTACGTGTTGTCCTGGACGGCCTTCGTCACGGCCGGGTAGAACGGCGTGACCGGGCGAGGCTCGGCCGACTGGATCGACTTGAGCAGCGTGGGCAGGTACGGCAGCTTCGCGGTGAGCTCGGAGTCGGTGTAGAGGTCACCGACGACCGGGGCCAGCGAGCCCTGGGTCGCGAAGAACTTCTGCGTCTCGTTCGACTCCAGGAACTCCAGGAAGTCGTGCGCGGTCGCCTTGTGCTTCGAGTACACGCTGATCGCCGCGTTGTGGCCACCGAGCGTCGAGGCGCCGGTGCCGTCCTTGCCGGGGATCGGGGCGATGCCGAAGGTGTCCTTCACCTTGCTGGAGCCGTCCGTCTTCGCGAGGCTGTACACGTACGGCCAGTTGCGGAGGAACAGCAGCTTGCCGGCCTCGAAGGCGGTGCGGCCCTGCTCCTCCTGGTAGGTGATCGCCTCGGCCGGGATGTTCCCGTCCTTGAAGGCGTCGACCAGGTTCTGCAGGCCGGCCTTGGCGTCGGACGTGTCGACGTCCGGGGTGCCGCCCTTGTTGAGCACCGAGCCGCCGGAGCCGTTGATCGCCTCGGAGGCGTTCACGGTCAGGCCCTCGTACTTGGCGAACTGCCCGGCGTAGCAGCCGATCCCGGCCTGCTTCGCGATGTCGCAGTCCTTCATCATGTCGGCCCACGTGGTCGGGGGCGTCTTGACGAGGTCCTTGCGGTAGTAGAGGAGCGCGCCGTCGGAGGTCTGCGGTGCCGCGTACAGCGTGTCGTTGTACGTCGCCGTCTTGACCGTCGCCGGCAGGAGCTTCGACGTGTCGATCTTCATCTTGCCGGTGAGCGGCACGAGCCAGCTCTTGGCGGCGAACTCCGCCGTCCAGACGACGTCGACGTCGACCACGTCGTAGTTGTCGTCCTTCGCCTGGAAGTGCTGCACGAGGTCGTCGTGCTGCTGGTCGGCCTGGTCGGACTGCTCCTTGAAGCTGACCTTCTCGTCCGGGTGTGCCTTGTTCCACTTCGCGATGAGCGGTCGGACGACGTTCGAGTTGTCCTTGCCCTGCACGTACGTGATCGGGCCGCGGCTGTCCTGCCCGTTCTGGGCGTCGTTCGATGCCGAGCTGCCGCTCGAGCAGCCGGTGAGCACGAGGCCGATGACGGCCACGCCCGCAACCGATGCGAACCGCACCTTGGCGCGTGTTGTCTTCACAGCGTTGTCTCCTCGTCGAGATCACCAGGCGACCTCGATCGGGTGTCGACGACGCTGCCTGGAGCAGGCGACGCTGCCTGCTGGTGGAGGAAGCTACGCCCGCCCCCAGCGTTTCGCAACCGGTTGCAAAGATTCCGTGACCTGAGCGTGACCTTCAGAGTTCCGGTGACTTCCTGGGTGAGCGCTCACGACGGTCGAGGCACCCGAGTGCGGAACCCCGCACGAACCCCGCCACGCGGTGGGGCCGCCGTTGTCCGCCCCGATCCACCCCCGTAGCGTCCGCTGCATGGCCCTGCTCTCCCCCGTCACCGTCCCCGGCCCACGCCGCGTCGTCAGCGTCGACCTCGACGCTCCGCTGCCGACCCTCGTCGCCGACGAGACCGGCTCCTCCGCGCTGGTCGTCGGCTACCGTGACGGCTTCCCGGTCACGACCCTCGACGTGCTGCTCACGGCGGACCCGGCCGACGCCGCCCGCGCGCTCGCCCCGCTCGTCGACGGGCACCCGGGCACGGTCGACGCCTTCCCGGAGCGGGTGCCGGACGCGGACCTCCCGATGATCTCGATCGTGGTGTCGACCATCGTCGCCCGCGTCGAGGACATCGGGAAGCTGCTCGACTTCCTCGAGCACCTGGACTACCCGGACTACGAGGTCGTCCTCGTCGACAACCGCGTGAAGGTGCCCGACATCGACGCGCTCCCGGGACTGCTCGAAGGGCGGAACGTGCGGCTCGTGACGGAGCGACGGCCCGGCTGCTCGGTCGGCCGGAACTCCGGCGTCGCCGCGGCGAAGGGCGAGATCATCGCGTTCACCGACGACGACGTCCGCGTGGACCCGCAGTGGCTCCGCTCGATCGGCACCCGGTTCGTCCGCGAGCCCGACGTCCAGGCGGTCACGGGCATGATCCTGCCCGTCGAGCTCGAGACGCCCGCGCAGATCTGGTACGAGGCGTACTACGGCGGCTTCAGCGGCGAGCGCACCTTCGACCCGGTGACGATCGTCCCGGACGACGTCCAGGGGCTCATGCGGCACGCGCAGGCGTCGGCGATCGCCCCGGACGGCACCGTCCGCAAGCATTTCGCGATCTACGGCATCGGCGGCTACGGCGCCGGCGCGAACTGGGCGGTCCGCCGCTCCGCGTTCGACGCCGTCGGCGGGTTCGACCCCGTGCTCGGCGCCGGCGTGCCCGCACGCGGTGGTGAAGACCTGGCGATCTTCATCGACATCCTCTGGGGCGGCGGCCGGATCGGCTTCGAGCCCAGGGCGGTCGTGCACCACCGGCACCGCCAGGACCTCGAGGGGCTGCACGGTCAGCTGCACTCGAACGGCGTCGGGTTCACGGCGCTGATGTGCGAGCTGATCGCGAAGGACCGGCGGCACGCGCTCGTGCTCGCGCGCCTGATGCCGCGCGCCGGCAAGATCAAGCTCGCTCAGCTGGTGTCCCGGTTGCGCGGGAAGCGGGACGCTGCGGCGGAGACCATCACCGAGGCGTCGACGACCCGGATCCCCCGCTCGCTGGCGTACCACGAGTTCCGCGGCTTCCCGGCCGGGCCCGCGGCGTACTTCCGGAGCCGCCGGTTCTGGCGCGACGTCGAGGAGGGCCGCTTCCGGCCCTAGACGCGACCGTCCGGCGGACGGGAGGCCCGTGGCAGCGTCGCCACGGGCCTCCCGTCCGTCGAGCGACATCGCGGCTGTCGTACGACGACCGTCTTGTCGCACCATGCACACGCATGCCGCGTCACCCACCGGCCTGGAGGCACGGTGCCAGCCCGCCACGCGCCCTCAGTCGGGTGGATGCGCGCGCAACAAGCGACATCGCGGCTGTCGAACGACGACCGTCTTGTCGCACCGTGCGCACGCAACCGTTGCGCGCGCAACGTGCGACACCGCGCTCGTCGAACGACAGCCGTCATGTCGCACCATGCACACGCATGCCGCGTCACCCACCGTCCTGGAGGCACGGTGCCAGCCCGACACGCACCTCCCGTCCGGTGGTTGCGTGCGCAACAAGCGACACCGCGGCTGTCGAACGACAGCCGTCTTGTCGCACCATGCACACGCAACCGTTGCGCGCGCAACAAGCGACACCGCGGCTGTCGAACGACAGCCGTCATGTCGCACCATGCACACGCAACCGTTGCGCGCGCAACAAGCGACACCGCGGCTGTCGAACGACACCCGCCTTGTCGCAACGGGTCGGCACAGCGCGCCAGCCCCGCCCGCCGACCCGACCCGCCGCCGCCCCGCGTCAGCGCGCCGCGCGCACCGACCGCACGTACCGCCACGGCCCCCCGAGCGCGGCGACCAGCTCGACGCGCTTGAGCCCCGCCGTCGCCGCCAGGAACTCGTCGTCGACCGGCCAGCCCCCGAGCGCGTCCACCGCGGCCGACACCTGCCCGTCGCCCTGCCCGAGCGCCCCGAGCTGCTTGAGCGCACCGAACGCCCGCCGGAACACCGCGAGCGCGGTCCGGGGTCGCAGCATCAGCTTCGCGACCCAGGCGCCGAGCCCGGTGCCGTACCCGAGCGCCTGGGAGCGCAGCGCGGCACGGTCGGGACGGTGCTTGTGCCACACGATCGCGGAGGGCTCCACGGCGAGCGCACCGCCGGACAGCAGGACGCGGGTGAACAGGTCGGGGTCCTCGCCGGCGCGGGACGGGGTGCCCGGGCCGAGGGCGACGTCGAACCCGCCGAGGGCGAGCGCTGCCGAGCGCCGGAGGGACATGTTCGCGCCGGTGCCGAACGCGCCGACCGAGAACGGGAAGAGCGGCAGGTCCGCCGGGGGTGCCGAGGTCCGGAACACCCGACGGTCGAGGTTGCGCGCCCACGTCACCCGCTCGTCGAAGTAGCGCTGCGTGGGTGTGCGGAGTTCCCCGCTCGGCACGAGTCCGGTCACGCAGACGACGTCCGCGTCGCGGGCGTACGCGTCGGCGAGCGCCGCGAGCCAGTGCCGGTCGACGACCACGTCGTCGTCGACGAAGGCGACCACGGCTCCGGAGGCGAGGGCGAGACCGGCGTTCCGTGCGCGTGAGACGCCGGGTCGGGCCTCCAGGACGTAGTGGAGCCGCGGGTCGGCGAACGCGGCGACCACGTCGCGGGTCGCCGAGGTGGTCGGCGCGTTGTCGACGACGAAGACCTCGAAGTCCGGGTGCTCGGAGGCGAGCACGCTGCGGACGCAGCGGCGGACGTCGTCGGGTCGGTCGCGGGTGCCGATCACGACGGAGACGCGGCCGGCAGGGTCCCCCTGCGGGGCGGACGGGAGGCACGTGGTGCGCAGAGCGCGCAGGGCCGGACCCAGCTCGGCCGGGTCCACCTCCCCGCTCGCGTCGACGGCGACGTCGACGAAGCCGGCGACCTCGCGGCCGTCGCGGACCAGCAGGCGGGCGCGGCGGAAGCCCTCCGCGCCGGCGAGCTCGACGGCGGAGGCGGCGAGCGCCTCCTGCCGGTCGATCGCGCCCACCCAGGCGGCTCCGGGCCACGCGGGGAGCTCCGGCGACGGCATCGCGGGCGCGATCATCAGCACGGGCACGGCGGTGGCCTGGTGGTCGGTCATGGTCCGATGCTCCGGTGGGGCACCGGCACGGTCAACGGGGAGGTGACCCGGATGCGGCGACGGACGTTCCTCTTGCGGTTTGCCGCCACCGGATGCCGCTCGGCCCGTAGGATCGGGAGGACGACCCGGCGGCAGCACGCCGGGCACGAGGAGGACGAATGCCGCTTGGCCCCACGACCGAGCTCGGCGCCGACCTCCCGTCGGAACGGACCGTCCTCGTGGTCGATGCCGCAACGTGCGTCTGCGGTCACGTGCAGGAGGCGCACGAGCACTACCGCCCCGGCACCGACTGCGCGCTGTGCGACTGCCCGAAGTTCCGCAAGAAACGCTGATCAGGGCCGTTTCGGGGGTCGCGGTGCGGGAAACCGCCGCTTCCCCGCAGCAGCCTCAGGGTCCCTTGTCGGCCCCGGAACGGCGCGGTTAGCGTCGCGTCCATGGCCATCTCCCCAGCGGCGCCCGCCTCACCCGCGGCACTCGCGTGCATCGTCCTCGCCCACGAGGACCCCGAGCACGTCCGCCGACTCGTCGAGGCGCTCGATCCGTTCCCGGTCTTCCTGCACTGCGACGCGCGCACGGCGGAGCCGGTGTTCCGGGCGATGACCGACGGCCTGCCGGACCGCGTCCGGGTCCTGCCGCGCATCCGCACCGGTTGGGCGAAGTGGGAGAACGTCGAGGCCGAGGTGGAGGGGTACCGAGCGGCCCTCGCCGGGTCGGAGGCGTCGCACGTCGCGGTGCTCACCGGGAGCGACTACCCCCTGGCGGACCCGGCCGAGATCGTCGCGCTGCTCGAGGCGCACCGCGAGGACTCCTTCATCGCCGCGCACCCGCTGCCCTTCGCGGAGTGGGGCCGGGGTGGTGGGATCCCGAGGATCCGGTTCCGGCACTGGGCGTGGCGGAAGCGCATGATCCGGCTGCCGATCCCCCGCCGGGTCCCGGCCGGCGTCGTCTTCGCCGGCGGCTCGCAGCTCAAGGTGCTCGCCCGCCGCCACGCCGCGGCGGTCGTGGAGACCGTCGACAGCCGGCCGGACCTGGTCCGGTTCTGGCGTCGGACGTGGGTGGCCGACGAGACGTTCGTGCCGTCGGTCCTGAGCACCCCGGCGCTGACGCCGGGGTTCGCTGACGAGCACGTGCCGAGTCCGCTGTGGTGGATCGGCTGGGACGGGACGGCGCGGAAGAGCCCGCCGTGGCTGACGACGGCCGACGCGGGCGCGCTGCTCGAGCGTCGGACGATGCCGGACCTCGAGCACCCGCACGTGTTCGCGCGGAAGTTCTCGACGGCGTTGAGCTCCGACCTGCTCGACATCGTGGACGGGGCGTTCGGGTTGCGGCAGGGGTCTGCTGGTTCGCCGTCGTCGGCTCCGTCGGTGGTGGTCGCACCGTGACGCTCCCGCCGCAGACCCGCCGCGAGGCCCGTGCCGCACGCGACGCCGCCGCATCGGGCACCCCCGCCGACGTCGACGTCGACGTCGACGTCGACGAGCCCGTCGCGCCCGTCCCCGAGTCGCTCGACACCCGGGCCGTCGCGGTCCGCAAGGGTTCGTCCGTCCTGTTCGGCCGCGGCCTGCTGTACGTCGTCGTCTGGTCGATGCAGCTCGTCGTCTCGTCGCTGATCTCCCCCGTGCTGGCGCACCTCATGCCGCCGGCGGAGTTCGGCGTGCTCGCATCCGCGATCGCCCTCTACCAGGCACTCGTGGTGCTGGCCGTGGCGGGCATCGACCAGGCCGCCGTGCTGCAGCGCGCCGAGGACGGCGACGACCGGCGTGCCAGAGGCCTGCTCGCGGTCGGCATGATCACGGCGAGCATCGTCACGGTCATCGCGCTGACGACGATCCCCGCGTGGGGTGACGCCGCCGGGTTCGTCGGCTCGCACCCGCTGCTCCTCGTCGCGGTGCTGTGGACCGGTCCGGCGGCGATCGTGCAGATCTCCCTCGCCCTCCTCGTCGCCCAGGACCGCATCAAGGTCTTCGCCGTCACGAGCCTGCTGTCGTCGATCGGCGGCTCGATCATCGGCCTCGGCCTCCTGACGTTCGTGCACGCCGACGCCACCACGTACGCGTGGGGCGGGGTGGTGGCCCAGGGCGTGGCCATGGTGATCGGCATCGCCGCGACGAGGCCCCGGCTCGCGGGCTTGTTCGACCGCCGGACGAACGCCCGTGCCTTCCGGCTCGGCATCCCGATCGCCCTCGGTAACCTGTCCTACTTCGTGCTCAACGCCGGCGACCGTGTCGTCGTGCAGCGGCTGCTCGGCCCGGAGGAGGTCGCCCGCTACCAGATCGCGTACGTGGTCGGGTCCGCGGTGATCCTGCTCCTGTCGTTCACGAACCAGGCGTGGGCACCGCACTTCGCCGCCCTCCGGGACAGGGTCGCCCGTCGACAGCTCGCGATGCACTCGCGGAACGAGCTGTACCGGATGCTGGCCCCCGTGCTGCTCGCCGTGACGTTGGTCTCCCCGGTCGCGCTGCCGATCCTCGCGCCAGCGAGCTACCACGTCCACGAGCTCACCATCGTCGTGTTCATCGTCGCGGTCACGGCGCTCCCCGTCGCGGCCAGCGGCGCGACCGGTCGCCTGCTGCTCATCGAACGCCGAGGGGTCGCCGTCGGCGTGATCGCCGCGATCGCCGGCGTGGTGAACATCGGTGCGAACCTGGTGCTCGTTCCGGTGTTCGGGATCGCCGGCGCCGCGATGGCGACCGTCGTCGCGTACGTCGGTCTCGCCGCCATGCAGCTGTTCGCGTTGACCGACCGCCGGGAGTGGCGTGGGCCGGGCCTGCGGATCGTGCTGCCGGTCGTCGCCGCACTCGTCGTCGCCGCGGTGTCGACGGCCGTGCCGCAGGACGCCCTCTGGAACTGGATCCGTGTCGCCGGGGTGCTCGCCTGTCTCCCCTGGTTCATCCGACGTCTCCGGGCCGCACGAGGAGGTGCGTCGTGACCGACCGCAAGCGAACGACCGACCGCAAGCGAACGACCGACCGCAAGCGAACGACCGACCGCAGGCGAACGACCGAACCGGACCGACCGCTCCGGATCGGCGCCGTGGTCACCGGACTCGCCCTGATCGGCGGCCTGGAACGCTGCGTGCTCGAGGACACCGCCGACCTCGTCGCAGCGGGCCACGAGGTCGAGGTCTGGCACCGCGACGCCCACGCACCCCGTCCCGGCGAGGGTCGCGCGCCGTACGAACGACTCGGCGTCCCCCTGGTCGACGCGACCGACCTCCGCTTCGGCGTCAGGACCGCGCTCCTCGACGCCTGGCGCTTCGCCCGCGAGGGTCTCCGCATCCGCCGCTCCCGACTCGACGTCCTGTGGCTGAACCGGCCGGAGTACCTGCCGTTCGGGCGCATCGCGTCGATGGTCGCCGGCGTCCCCCTGGCCGTGCACCTGCACCACGCCCCGAACTACCGACGCGTCCGGGCGTTCTCCGGCGGCCGGACCCGGTTCTTCGCCGTCTCGAACGCGATGGCTGCGGCGTGGCAGGAGGTCGGCGCGCCCGCGGACAAGATCACCATCGTGCCGAACGGCGTCGACACGGACGCGTTCCGCGCAGCGACACCCGACGAGGTCCGCCGCGCCCGCGCGACGCTCGGCATCGACGACGCCACTCCCACCGTCCTCTACTACGGTCGGCTCACCCGCTCGAAGGGCGTCCTCGCGCTGCTCGCCGCGTGGGGTCAAGTGCTCGCCACCGCGGACGCCCGGAGCCTGCAGACCGTCCCGGCCGTCCCCGGGGCACCGCGCCGCGCGCCGCTGCTCGTGCTGGCGGGTGCGCTCTACCCGAGCGAGGCCGACGCCGTGAACCGCGCGATCGCCGAGCTCCCCGAGGGCTCGGTGCTTGTCCTCCCCGAGCGGGACGACGTCGTCCCGCTCCTGCACGCAGCCGACCTCGTCGTGGCCCCCTCGATCGAGCCGGAGGGCTTCGGCCGTGTCGTCGTCGAGGCGATGTCGACCGGCCGCCCGGTGGTGGCCGCGGCATCGGGCGGCACCGGGGAGATCCTGTCCGGCGAGTGGGCGCGCTTCACCGTCGACCCCGCGGACACGCAGGCGCTGGCGCGGAAGGTGTCGGACGTCCTCGACGAGGCCGTCCGCGACCCGTCCCTCGGTGCCCGGGGCCGGGAGTTCGTCCGTGCACACCACGGACGGGAACCGCACGTCGCCGCGCTCCTCGGCGCGCTGCAGGAGCACGCCGGGCGCTGAGCGCGGCGGCGGTCGCGTCCCCGACGGCGCGCGGCAGACATCGGACGGGAGGCGCGGTGCGGCCTGGATCCGTGCCTCCAGGCCGACAGTGCGTCGCGAACGCGACAGCGGTGCGCGAGCGGCAGCGGCCCCTGCCGCGAACGCGACAGCGGTGCGCGCGAGGATGGCTGCAGACTGTCGCTTTCGCGACGGGCCGGGACGGACATCGGACGGGAGGCGCGGTGCGGCCTGGATCCGTGCCTCCAGACCGACAGTGCGTCGCGAACGCGACAGACCCCCGCAAGCGGCAGCGGCCCCTGCCGCGAACGCGACAGAGGTGCGCGCGAGGATCGCTGCAGACTGTCGCTTTCGCGACGGGCCGGGACGGACATCGGACGGGAGGCGCGGTGCGGCCTGGATCCGTGCCTCCAGGCCGACAGGGCGTCGCGAACGCGACAGACCCCCGCAAGCGGCAGCGGACCCCGCCGCGAACGCGACAGAGGTGCGCGCGAGGATCGCGGCAGACTGTCGCTTCCGCGGACGCGCGCGGCAAGCGCGACGGCCCCCCGCGGGCTCAGCCCGCCTCGGGACCCGCGTCACCGGGCGGGGTGTCCGCCGTCCAGCTGCCCTGCGCCGGCGCCGTGGCGCCGTCGGACGGCAGGCTCGCCTGCGGCTCGGCGCCGTCCGCCGGCACGTCGATGGTCATCCAGTCGATCAGGAGCGAGCCCGCGGCATCCCGCGGCGGGAGCCCCTCGTTGGAGCCCGCCTGGACGACGAGGTGCATGCGGGAGGTGGGGATGCTCTCGGTCGTGGTCCCCACGACCTCGCCGTCGATGAGGAACGACATCCGGGCCGGCGTCCACTCGATCGTGTAGGTGTGCCAGTCGGCGAGCGAGGCGTTGGTCTCGTAGTGCACGCACTTCTCGGCGGGGTCCTCGAGGCAGTGCACGTTCAGGTACGCCGGAGCGCCGAGGGCACCCTCGGGGAAGTCGACCTCGCCGTGCTCCCAGACGTTCTCGTCGCTCCAGAGCAGCATCGCGACCCCGTAGCCGTCGACCTCGTCGCTCTTCATCCGGACGGAGTACCGGCCGGACGTCTGGCCGCCCCACTGACCGTCGACGAGGGGCACGATCCCTCCGGCGAGCGGGGTCCCGGCCTTCGTGGTGCGCAACCGCATGTCGAGGACACCGTCGTGCGCGCTCAGCACCGAGGCCTGGTAGCGGCCCGTACCGGCGGTGTCCGCGAAGCCGTGGTACACCGAGAACCGGTCGGCGTACGTCGCCTCGAAGCCGCCTCTCGACGTGCCGTCGGCGAAGTCCTCGGAGAACACCCGGTCCCATCCGCTGCCGTCGCTCGTCGGCATGGACACTCCGCTCGGATCCGTGGCGTCGACCACCGGGGGCGTCGCGGTCGTCGCGGCGATCGCTCCGGCCGCGATCACCAGGGCACCCGCGGCGACGGCGATCCGCCGACCCGCGCGCCGGACCGGGCCACGATGCCGCGGGAGGCCGGCACCGTGCGCGGGAGGAGCACCGTGGTCGACGGCCGCGTCGCCGTCGAGCGACGGCGTCACTGCAGGGCCCATGCCCGGATCTCCGACAACCCGACGTTGACGGTGGTCCCGGAGACACCGGTGGTGGTGAACCGGACCCACGTGACGTTCCGGGCGGTGAAGTCGACCGTGAGCGCCGTGCCGTCGTTCGGCAGCTGCCCGACGGTCACCTTGCTGCCGTCCGAGAACGTGAGCGTGCCGCTCGTCACCCGGTCGGCGGTGTTCGGACGGTCGTGCAGCACGATCCGCTGCAGCGGCACGGCCTTCGCCCAGGTGAGCTGGTACCAGACGCCCGTCCGGCCGCCGGGCGCCACCCACTCCTTCGTCGGGTCGGCCGGGTAGCCGGACACGACGCCGTCGACGGCCTTCGCGACCGTCTGGCCGTCCGCCGGGTTGTCGGCCTTCGCGGACGGTGTCGCCGTCCCGGTGACGTCGGAGAGCTTCGGGGTCGGCGTCGGCGTCGGGGTCGGCGTCGGGGTCGGGGTCGGCGTCGGCGTCGGCGTCGGGGTCGGCGTCGGCGTCGGCGTGGGCGTCGGCGTGGGCGTCGGCGTCGTGGTACCCGTCGAGGTCCCGTACACGCGGATCTCGGCGAGCCCGATGTTCTTCGTCGACCCGCTCACCGCGGTGACGGTGAACCGCACCCACGTCGCCTGCCGCGCGGTGAACGCCACGGTCTGGAGCGCCCCGCCGTTCGGGAGCGCCGGTACGGTGACGCTCGACCCGTCGGAGAACGTCAGCGTTCCGCCGAGCACCTGGTCGTCGGTGTTCGGCCGGTCCGCCAGGTGCACCTCGCTCATCGTCTTCGCGCTGGGCCACCCGAGCTGGATCCAGGTCCCGACGCGACCGTTCGGAGCCGCCCACTCCTTCGTGGGATCGGCCGGGTAGCCCGAGACGATCCCGTCGACCGCCTTCAGCGCGGTCTGCCCGTCCGCGGGGTTCTCGGCGCTCGCGGTGACGGTCGCACCGGTGGTGATGTCGGTCGGGCCGGTCGCCGGCGGTGTGGTCGTGCCGGCCGGACCGAACGCACGGAGCTCCGCGAGCCCGGTGTTCTCGGTCGACCCGCTCACCGCCGTGACGGTGAAGCGCATCCACGTGACCTTCCGGGCACTGAACGTGACCGTCTGCGCCGCGCCGCCGTTCGGGAGCGCCGGCACCGCGACGCTCGACCCGTCCGAGAACGTCAGGGTGCCGCCGAGCACCTGGTCGGCGCTGTTCGGCCGGTCCGACAGGTCGACCTCGGTCAGGGTCGTCGCGCTCCCCCACCCGAGCTGGATCCAGGTCCCGACGCCGCCGTTCGGAGCCGCCCACTCCTTGGTGGGATCTGCCGGGTAGCCCGAGACGACCCCGTCGACGGCCTTCAGCGCGGTCTGCCCGTCCGCGGGGTTCTCGGCGCTCGCCGTGACCGTGGCCCCGGCGGTGACGTCGGTGCGCTGCGGGTCGGACGGTCCGGTCGGATCGGTCGAGCCGACGGTGTACTGACGGCTCAGCCAGGTCGACTCCGGCCGGGACGCGCACGCCTCCCACGACGCGCAGGTCAGGTCGTCGTGCGCGGCGTACGTGAAGAACGCGTCCGCCTTCGCGTCGACCTGCGCGGTCGTGAGGTTCGCAGGGCGGTCGGCGATCGGGTACCCCATGTACCCCGTGAAGTCGTGGGTGCCGGTGTACTGCTGCTGCACCTCGTCGGTGAGGTAGCCGACGGTGTGGTGGTCGCTGTGGTCCCCGTCACCGTAGGAGCCCTCGTAGTCGAGGGTGTGGATGTGGTTCGGGGCGAAGTCCTGCACGATGCCGAGCAGCGTCGAGCGGAGCAGCGGGAGCGTGTAGGTCGCGCTGTGCAGGGCACCCGCGACGGTGTCGATCGTGCTCATGTCGCCCGTGTACAGGCGTTGCAGGCTCTCGTACCCGTCGGCCCAGAACCCGTTGCCCTCGACGTTGCCGTCCGGGAGCTCCAGGAACACCATGCTCACGCGCGGGTCGGTCGTCAGGGTCTCGGTGTGCAGGGTCCGCCCGGCGACGGTCAGCGACCCGGTTGCCCAGTCGGAGGCGACCCCGGCGATGCCCGCGTACGACTCCATGAGCCCCTCCTGGCGGCTCTGCCAGTACGACGCGGGGTACCCGGCGTCCCCGGCGGTCACCACGACGGAGCGCACGCACCGACCTGCGTCGACGTCCGAGCGGATCGCGGTGCCCTGGAAGAGCAGGTCGTCGTCGGGGTGGGCGACCACGTTCAGGACGCGTCCCGCGCTGCAGTCGGCGGTCGTCGCCGCGTCCGCGGCGGGGGCGACCAGTGCCGGCCCGACGACGAGGGCCGCGACGGTCGCGAGGACCGCCGCGGCGGACACGGCGATGGTCCGCCGTGTCCGCCGAGGGTGGGTGGGGTCAGTCGGTCGCATGGCGCAACCCTTCCTGGGTGAGCTCGTACATCGCCGTCGTGCCGGACGACCAGATGCGGTGCCAGTACGGCGACGAGGCCATCGCGGCCGCGAGCTGCTGGTAGTCGGCGTCGCTCTGGTACCCGTACCGCTCGTCGTACGCACCGAACGGTTCGGCGACGAGGGCGTAGTACTTCGTCGCCGTCCAGTTCTCGACCAGCTCGCGGGTGATGTCGGACACGTCGGACCGGGCGTCGTAGGTGCCGGTGGGGTCCGGGTAGGGGCCGAGGGCCTCGCGGGAGAGGTACCCGACGTCGAAGTACCGCGCACCGGTGTTGCTCGGCACCGCGTTCGCCGAACCGGTGAGCAGCATGACGGAGCCCTTCGGTGCGGTGCGGTCGTACAGCTGCGTCGCCTCGGACTGGCTGCGGGTCACGACGCGGTTCCAGTCGAGCGCGGTCTGTCCGAACGCGCCGACCGCGACGAGCGCTGCGACGCCGAACCCGGCCACCGCGAACCGCGCGGCGGTCGGCCGTGTCACCCGTCGGACGAACGCACCGACGGGGGCCAACCTGCCTGATGGCATCGGGAGCGCCGCGGCGAGGATCGCGATCCACGGGGTCGCGAACAGCACCACGCGGAAGATGCCCTCCTGTCCGTAGTTCGTGGCGACGAGCAGCGAGATCGGGCTGGCCGCGGCGGCGAGGAGCGCCCAGTGCACACGATCGCGTCGGACGAGCACCGTGACGAGTGCAGCGAGGCCGAGGACGACGAGCGCCGCGGCCGGGATGTCGAACGCCAGACGGGTGACGAGCGGCTTCGGCAGGACGGTCATGTCGTGGGACGGGGGTTGGACGTTGTCGAGGACACGTCCGACCGCTGCCAGCGACAGGAACTTGCCGAGGATGTCGCCGTTCAGGGCGGCGAACACGACCGCCGGGACGAGCACGACGACCGGCAGCCACCAGGGGCGGAGCATCCGGAAGACGACGAGCGCGACGAGTGCCGCGACGGTCAGGTACGGCGAGATCTGGTGCGTCACCGCGAGGACGACGCCGATGACCGTGATCGCGATGATGCGGGAGAGCCCGACCCGTCGGGCACGCGGCTTCGCCGGGACCGTCGCGTCCGCCGGCCCGGTGGTCACGTCGCGGAGCGGCCCGGTCGCGAGCACGAGGATCACGATCGACAACAGGATGCCGGTCGACTGCGGCGAGAAGTAGGTGGTGTTGAGCGACCCGGTCATCGCTGTGAGGAGCGCGGCGATCCACGGGCGACGGGCGCCGGGCAGCCAGTGCGCGGCGAGGACGCCCACGGCGATCGTGGTGCTGAACGCGAGCAGGACGGGCACCCACGCGGCGATGAGCATCGCGTTGGCGATGCCGCCGACGTCCGCCACCCAGGCGCCGCCCGCGAACAGGCCGGACCACGTCTGGAAGATGTCTGCCGTGGGGTTCGTGCCGCCGTACTGCCGGATGTACTCGAGGACGCCGATGTGCCGGGCTGCGGCGGCGACCGTCGGCACGCCGTAGGTGATCGCCTGCGCGAGCTGCACGACGCCACCGAGGACGACGACGGGCACCGCGAGTCCGCGACCCCGCACGAGGGCGACGACCGCCGCGGCGACGACGATCGCCAGCCCGATGACCAGTCCCGGCCCGAGCGAACCGAAGAGCCCCGCCGGCACCGGGTCGCCGATGTGCGTGAGGGCGGCGACGACCACGACGACCAGCCCGACGAGCGACGCCACGGTGACGGAGGCCGTCGTGTCCCACGACCGGCCGGGACCACCAGACGGCGCACCCGCAGCAGTCCGCGCGAGACGGTCCAACCGCAGCTCGGCGAGGTCCCGGGGCACCGCGATCGCGACGGCGACGGCGGTGAGCACGACGACGGCGACGAACGGGACGACCGGCGCCCAGACGTGGAACGTCGCCATCGTGTACCCGATGCCGATCGTGCCGACGAACGACCCCGTGACGGCGAACACCGAGAACCGCGCGAGCGGCATCGGGCGGACGAGGAGCAGTGGCGCGACGCCGAGCAGCGCGAAGAGGAAGACCCCGATCGCGCTGCCCCGGAGGACGGGCAGCCCGGACACGGTGCCGACGGCGGCGACCAGGAGGGCGAGCACCGGCAGCGCTGCGGCAGTGAGTCGTGCCGCGGGGCCCATCGTGCCGTGCACGCCGGGTCGCGCGGCACCGGCGGTGCCGAGGCCGCGCTGGAGCTCGTGGCGCCCACGGGCCGTGCGGTCGATCGTCCCGGCGCCGCCGAGTCGCTCCCGGAGTGCGAGGAAGGGCGCCGTGGCCACGGACCGACGTTCGACGCCGCGCAGCTTCCGCGCGGTCGCCGCGAACTCGGCGTCGACGGCGTCGAGGGCGTCGACGGCGTCGACCGCCGACGGGCCGCCGGCAGCAGGCCCACCAGCGGGGGTCCCACCCGCGGCCCCGGCGCCACCGTCCGACACGTCGGCAGCGCGGTCGCCCTGCTCGAGTCCGAGGCGTGCGAACGCGCTGAGGGCGTCGGGGAGGGCGTCGACCGAGGCGCCGAGCGTCTCGTGGTCGAGGGCGTTCTTGGTCATCCAGGCTCCGAGTCCGTGGCCGTGCGCTGCGGCAGCGCTGCGGAGCGACGCCACGTCGTCCGCCGTCCGCTGCCACGCGATCGCGGCCGGTTCGACGGCGATCGCGGATCCGGCGACGAGCAGTCGTGTGAAGAGGTCGAGGTCGTCCCCGCCGCCGACCCGGGTCCCGGGTCCGAAGGCGGTGTCGAAGCCGCCGATGCGCAGGGCGGTGGCCCGGTGCACGGCGAGGTTCGAGCCGGTGCCGTACTCGGCGGCGGCGAACGGGTGTCGCGGCCCACCCTCCGCGGCGTGCTCGGTGTCGTCGAGCCGGTGGACCCGACGTCGGACGGTGCGTGCGGCGGCGGTTCGGTCGTCGCGCCAGCGCTGGGCGGGCGTGCGCAGCTCGGCGGTCGGCACCAGGCCGGTGACGCAGGCGATGTCGGGCGCCGACGCGAACGCGGAGGCGAGGGCGTCCATCCAGCCGGCGTCGACGACCGCACCCTCGTCGACGAACGCGACGACGTCGCCCGTGGCGGCGAGGAGTCCGGCGTTGCGTGCGGCTGCGAGCCCGCCGGCCGGAGCCGCGATCGTGGTGATGCGGCGTCCGCCGATCTCGATCGTGGTGGGGTCGTCGGCGTCGGCGCCGTGGGAGACCACGACGACGTCGAACCGCGGGTAGCCGTTGGCGAGGACGGACCGCATGGTGTCCCCTGCGGCGCCGTCCGTGCAGAGCACCACGGAGACGGACGGCAGGTCCTGACCTGCTGCCGGCCGTCGTTCCGGCGCCGGCATCGGCCGGATCGCACGCTGGAGGGCACGGACGTCGATCGTCGGCCCGATCCGGCGCCGCTCGGTGACGTCGGCCTCGACGAAGCCGAGCGGTTCGCCGTGGTCGCGCACCAGGAGTCGGGCTCGCCGGTACCCCTCGGCCCCGGCGAGTGCGATGACGTCCCGGTGGCTCGAGGCGTGCACGTCGGCCCGGTCGACCTCGCCGACCCACAGGGCGCCGTCCCACGTGGGGACGAGCGGCCCCGTGACGATCGGCGAGACGACCATCGCGAGCGTCGCGCGGGTCACCGTGTCACCGCCGGTGCGCGTGCGGCACGGGCCGCGGGGGCGGTGACCACGACGCTGCCGAGCAGCCGTCCGACGGCGTACCCGGTGACGGTCGACACGACGGACACGACGATCGCGGCGGCACGGGGTGCACCACCGCGGCCGATGGCGCGCAGTTCGCGGAGGAACGCGCCAGGCAGGACCTTCGTGAGGTACGTCTGTTCGCTGGAGAGCGAGTCGCCGGTGCCGACGCGGCGGCTCAGCACCGCCTTCGAGATGCCCTCGTAGTAGCTGCGACGGCGGAGGTAGCGCATCGTGACGCGGTCCGGGGAGACCCGGTGCGACACGTTCGACCGTGGTTCGTGCCGGATCCGCGCACCCGGACGCGCCTGGGCGATCCGGATGCACATCTCGGTCTCCTCGCAGCCGAGCGGCTGGTTGCCGACCCGGCCGATGCCGGACCGGAATCCGCCGGCGAGCAGGATCGCCTCACGGCGGAACGCCATGCTCGAGCCGATGACGTTGCGGACGTCGCCCGCGGTCTCGGGGAGGCCGCGGTAGCTGCAGCCGACGATCCAGAGGAGCTCGTCGGTGTACGGGCCGGCTCCGGTCGCGTCGGGCCACGACGGGGTCGCACGGCCGCCGACGCCGACGACGTCGGGGTCGTCGAGCGCGGCGAGCATGTGTCCGAGCCAGTCCTCGTCCGCGGTGGCGTCGTCGTCGAGGAACGCGACGACGTCGGCCTCGGTGAGTGCGACGCCGGTGTTCCGGGCGCCGGACAGGCCGCGGTCCTCGGTGTTCTCGACGACGCGCAGTTCCGGCCAGCGGGCCACCGCGCGGGCGAAGAGCTCGGGTTCGTGGTCGATCACGACGACGACCTCCGGGGCTTCGGGCTGGCGCTTGGCCGACTCGACACTGTCCTGCAGGTCACCCCATCGCTGCTGCGTGTACGCGCAGATGACGACGGCGACGGTCGTCACGCGGCGTCCCCCTCGAGCGCGGACACGGTGGCGGGCACGACGGGCGTGACGTCGGGCGACGTCGGCACCGCAGCGACCGAACCGAGCGCGCCACCACCGGACAGCGCGGTACCACCGGACAGCGCGGCACCACCGGACAGCGCGGCACCACCGGACAGCGTCGCGACCCGAGCACGTGCACGACCCTCGGCGGCGCGGCGACGCTCGTGCATGATCGACTTCAGGACGCGGATGCCGTCCGTGACCGCGTTGAGGTTGCTCGTCCCGTGCACCCGCAGCTTCTCGTGGCTGCCGACCTCGGTGATGGCGAGCTCGGCGGCGGACCACCGGCACGTCAGCACCGTCTCGATCTCGAACCCGTCGCCCCACAGCATCGAACCGTCGGCAGGACGCGGCAGCGTCGAGGAGAGCAGGCCGATCTTCGGCAGGACGTCGGCCCAGAAGGCGTTGTACCCGTAGCAGAGGTCGCTGTAGCGGGTGCCGAGGATGACGTTGCAGAGCACGTTCAACCCGCGGTTCCCGAGGTTGCGGAGCAGCGTGATGTCGTCGCTCCCACCGCCGTGCGAGTACCGGGTGCCCTTCGCCACGTCTGCGCCGTCCACGAGTGCCTGCACGAAGCGCGGGATCTCGTCCGGGTCGGCCGAGCAGTCGGCGTCGAACATGACGACGACGTCGCCGGTCACGGCCTCGAACCCGCAGGCGAGTGCGTTGCCCTTGCCCTTGCGGGTCTGGTGCACGACGCGGACGTCGGGCATCAGCCGCTGCGCCGTCGCGATCGTGTCGTCGACCGAGTTGCCGTCGACCAGGATCACCTCGTGCACGGGCGGGAGCTTCGGCAGGATGATCTCGAGGTTGCGGGCCTCGTTGCGGGCCGGGATGACGACGGAGACCCTCGGGTCCCTCGGACGTGCGGTGGTGGCGGACATGGTGCTCCTGTCGGGTTCAGGGTGCATTCGGGTCGCTCGGAGGTCCGGCGAGGCCGCGGTGCGGGCTGCGACGACGCGGGTACGAGCGTCACGGGTGCCGGCGGGGCGCGGGTACGACGCCACCGGGTGCGGGTCGAGTGGGTACGTCTCACCCCGCGGTCCAACCCTCGCCGCGGGCGGGGTGGCGGTCAATGCGGTGTGCGGTCCCTTGCGGCCCCCCGAGTGCGGATACGGAAAGCCGCAACGCGAGTGGGCGTCGGCTTCTGGACTGCGGGTTCCGGACCGCGGCAGCAGGACGGCCTGGAGGCACGGTGCGGGCCCGCACCGTGCCTCCAGGCCGTCCTGTGGTCGCGTTGCGCGACCCGCCGTGCGTCAGCCGGCCGTGTCCCGGGCCGCGCGCTCGGTCGCGAGCGCCTCGCGCACCACCGGCGCGAGCTCCGCGACGTGCGGCTCGCGCAGCAGCGACGTGTGCTCGCTGGCGATGCGGACCGTTCGGTTGTCGCCCTGCAGCAGGCCGCCCCAGCCCTCGGCATCAGGGTTCGCGTCCGCCTCCACGTAGGTGGACGGCCCGGTGAACGGCGTCGGGCGGTGCCGTCGGCTCGAGACCGCGGCCTGGTCGAAGAACGCGTCGAAGTCCTTCTGGCCGCCGAAGCGGAGCACGCCGGCGGTGTACGCGCGGAAGCGCTTCGCGGCCTTCTCCCCGTACGGCACCCCGGCCGGCAGGACGCGGCGTACGACCCGGTCCAGGCCGTTGCGGACCACGCGCACCGTCGGGTTCGACGGCTGCTGTGGCCGCATCCGGCCGAAGTCGAGGCGGGCCTGCTCCGCACGGGTCCGCGGCAGGTAGGTGTCCAGCAGGACGACGTGCTGGACCCGCTCGCCGCCCTCGGTGAGGAGCCGCGCGATCTCGAGCGCGATGAGCCCGCCGAGCGAGTGGCCGACGAGCAGGTACGGGCCGCGTGGCTGCACGATCCGCATGAGCGCGAGGTACCGGCGGGCGCTGCGGGTGACGGACCAGTCCGGGAGGCCGCGGCGCTCGAGGGCGTGCTGCTGGAACGCGTACACGTCGTACTCGGGCAGGTAGCGCGACAGCGGCAGGAAGGTCAGGGCGAGCGCTCCGGCGCCGGCGAAGCAGAACACCGCCGGGTTCCCCGGGGCCCGGGCCTCGGAGACCTTCACGACGTCAGGGTGGCTCGGCAGCGCCGCGGTGCCGACGCGGACCCGGCGCGCGAAGGCCCGCAGGGTGGGGTGCTCGAGGACGTCCGAGCCGCGCAGGTCGACACCGAGCCGCTGGTGCACGATGGCGAGCATCTCCTCGGCGGTGAGCGAGTCGCCGCCGAGGGCGGAGAAGTCCTCGTCGAGGTGCACGCCGTGCAGCCCGAGGACCTCCGCCCAGATCTGCCCGACGACGAGCTCCCACTGGTCGTACTCGTCCTCGGTCATCTCCGCCTCGATGCTCGGCGCACCGGGCAGGGCCGCACGGTCGACCTTGCCGCGCTCGGTCCGCGGCAGCTCCGTCATCGGGACGATGGACGCGGGCACCATGTACTCCGGCAGGCGGTCGCGGAGCCCGCGCCGGATCGCAGCCGGCGCCGGGGTCCGGCGTCCGGGGCGGCCGACGACGTACGCGACGAGGCGGGTCACGGCGGGCGGCGCGACGAGGGCGGTGACGGCGGCGTCGTAGACCTCGGGCAGGGCGCGGAGCGCCGCCTCGATCTCGCTCGGCTCGACCAGGTACCCGCGCACCTTCACCGCGTCGTCGGCGCGGCCGAGCAGCACGAGGCGGCCGTCGGGGTCGATGCGGGCGAGGTCGCCCTGCCGCCAGGCGGGCATCGTGTCCGTGTCCTGGTCGGCTGCTCCGGGTTCGTCGTCCTCGGGGACGGCGCCGGCTCGTGTCAGGTGTTCGGCGGTGAGGGCCGGGGCACCCCAGTACCCGGTGGTCATGCCGTGGGACAGCACGACGAGCTCGCCGCTCTCCCCCGGCGCGGCCGGTGTCCCGTCCTCGCGGACGACCCGGACGCGTTTGCCCGGCAGGGGCCACCCGGCGGGGACGACCCCGGCCGGCAGGGCGTCGTCCGGCCCGACGGGGCAGTACGCCACGCAGCCCATCTCGCTCGAGCCGAACCCGTTCCAGAACGTCGTCGACGGGCCGAGGTGCGGCCGCGCCGCGGCGATGTCGGTCCCGGTGACGGGCTCCCCCACCGTCACGACGAAGCGCATCGCGCCGAGCACCCGTCGGTCCGGCACGTCCGGCTGCGCGCGCACGATCGACCGGACCAGGTGCGGGGTCGCGGCCAGACCGTTCGCGCCCTCGGCGTCGAGCCGCTGCAGGAGGCGCTCGATGCCGAGGTCGCGCGGGTCCAGCAGCACGACGGCGCCACCGTTGAGCAGCGTGTTGAAGGTGTACGAGAACCCGGCCGCGAACGACAACGGCAGCACGAGACCGACCCGGTCCCCCGGGCGGAGACCGAGGGCGATCGCGTCGTGCTCGGCGTTCTCGAGCGTCTGCCGGTGCGTGACGGCGACGCCCTTCGGCAGGCCCGTGGACCCGGAGGTGAAGATGAGGACGAGGGGGTCGGTGTCACCGGGGCGGCCGGGGTGCTCTGCGGGCGCGGCCACATGTGCCGATGCCTCCTGCGTCAGCGTCTGCGTCCGCGTCTGCGTCTGCGTTGGCGTCTGCACAGCGCGCTCCAGCAGCGGCGTCAGGTCGTGGACGCGTCCGCCGGTCTCGGCGACGACCGAAGCCGCAGCGTCGGCGCGGTCGGCGTCCGCCAGGACCTCCTCCACCCCGGCGAGCCGGACCACGTGCGCGAGCCGTGCGGGCGGCAGGTGGTCGTCGAGCACCACGACGGTCCGTCCGGCACGGATCAGTGCGAGCACGCCGACCACCGCCTCGGTGGTCTGTCCAGCCATGATCCCGATCGGCTCGGACGCTCCCCCGGCGACCGCGCCGACGCCGGCACCGGTCCGACCGTCCGGGCGGAGTGTGCCAGCCAGTGCGACCGCGAGACCGGCCACGAGCCGGTCCGTCTGCGCGTACGTCAACGCGCGCCCCTCGCCGGCGAGGGCGGGTTCGTCGCCGTGCGCCGCGACGACGCGGTCCCACCGGTCCAGCACGGAGTGGTCGTCCGCCACCGGCACGACGGCGGTGTGGTCCCAGTCGTGGTTCGTGGTCAGCGGTTCAGCAGCGGTCACAGGAGACCCCCCGAGTCCTCGTCAGCGGCACGTCACGGTGTCGCGACGGTCCTTGGACCGTAGTTCCGAGCGTCCCCGGCGTGCGAGCCTGAGCGACCCGGGTGCGGGCATCCTGCGGTTCGCCGCAAGGGGTTCGTCAGCAGCCGGACCGACGGGCGTGTCGTGCGTTCCGTTCGGGCGTGTCGTGCACGCGCACTGCCGCGAACGGAACAAGCCCCCGGGAGATCCCGGGGGCTTGTTCGACGAGTGCTGGGGTACCTGGACTCGAACCAAGAACGACGGTACCAGAAACCGCTGTGTTGCCAATTACACCATACCCCAAAGGCCCGGAGGCCTTCGGTCCCGGTTGCCCGGGGCACGATCAACTACTGTACAGCATCCCTGGCGTCCGTGAGACCACCCACGAGGTCCCGGTGCACCGCGGCCGCCGTCACCGCGCCGTGGCCGGCCGCGACGATGAGCTGCTCCGGGCCGGGAGGCGTGACGTCACCCACCGCGTAGACGCCGGGAACGCTCGTGCGGCCCGAGCGGTCGACGACGACCAGACCCTCGGCGTCACGATCCAGCTCGGCCGTCATCCAGTCGAGGTCGGCGTGCCATCGTGGCCGGACGAACCCGCCCGTCCGGGGCTCCACGTGGCCGTCTGCGAGGCGGACACCCGTCATCCCGGACCGGTCCCCCTCGAGGTCCGCGACGACGCGCTCGTCGACGCGGACACCCGCGGCGGCCAGGCGCGAACGGCCGGCGTCGTCCAGGGGCGCCACCCCGTTCGTGTAGACCACGAGGTCGTCCGCCCACGCCGCGATGAGCAGCGCGCGGTCGACCACGTCGTCGGTCTCGCAGATGAACGCCAACGGTTCGCCGGCCTTCTCGTAAGCGTCGCACTCGACACAGCTGTGCACCGCCGTGCCGTAGAACGCACGGAGCATCGGCAGCGCGGGGAACTCCTCGCGCAACCCGGTGGCGATGACGACGGCGCGCGCCGAGGCCTCGACCTCGGCACCCCGCCACGTGCCGTGCACGGACCACCGATCACCGTCGGGTTCGACGCGGTCGACGACGGCCTGCACCACCGTGGCCTCGTCGTAGCCCTCGACCTCGAGGCGTCCGAGCTTCCGGAGCTCGAGCGGCGAGACCCCGTCACGCGTGAGGAACCCGTGCGACCGGAGCGTCGCGGCGTTCCGCGGACGGTTCGCGTCCACGAGCAGCACACTCCGACGGGCGCGGACCAGGTTCAGCGCGGCGCTGAGCCCCGCCGGACCGGCACCGATGACGGCGACGTCGACCGCGATCCGGTCCGGCGCGGTCACGTCAGCGGTCCGCGAGACGACGCAGCCGCGTCACGGTGGAGTCCTTGCCGAGGATCTCCATCGACTCGAACAGCGGCGGGCTGATCCGACGGCCCGACACGGCGACGCGCAGGGGCCCGAACGCCAGCCGCGGCTTCAGTCCCAGGCCGTCGATCAGGGAGGCACGGAGCGCACCCTCGATTGCCTCCGTGGTCCACGTGTCGAGTGGCTCCAGGGCAGCGATGCTCGCGCGCAGGACATCGCCGGCGTCGGCCTTGAGCGTCGCGAGCGCGTCGTCCTCGACCACCAGGTCGTCGTCAGCGGTGAACAGGAACCCGAGCAGACCGGGCGCCTCCCCCAGCAGCTGCATGCGCTCCTGCACCAGCGGCGACGCCTTCCTCAGGACCTCGAGCTGCTCCGGGGTGGCCGGGTCCGACACGAACTCGGTCAGGTACGGCAGCAGACGACCGCGGAAGTCGTCGGCGTCCAGCAGGCGGATGTGGTCGCCGTTGATCGCCTCGGCCTTCTTGTGGTCGAAGCGTGCCGGGTTCGGGTTGACGTCCGCGACGTCGAACGCCGCGACCATCTCGTCGATCGTGAACACGTCACGGTCCGGCCCGATCGACCAGCCGAGCAGCGCGAGGTAGTTCACCAGCCCCTCGGGGACCATGCCAGCCGCGCGGTGGTGGAACAGGTTCGACTCGGGGTCCCGCTTCGAGAGCTTCTTGTTGCCCTCCCCCATCACGTACGGCAGGTGACCGAACACGGGGATGAACTCGGCCAGACCGATCTCGTACAGTGCCTCGTACAGGGCGATCTGCCGGGGTGTCGACGACAGGATGTCCTCACCACGGAGGACGTGCGTCACGCCCATCAGCGCGTCGTCGACCGGGTTCGTGAACGTGTACAGCGGCTTGCCGTTCGGCCGGACCACCACGAAGTCCGGGAACGTGCCCTGCTTGAAGGTGATCTCCCCGCGGACGAGGTCCTGGAAGCTGAGGTCGCGATCCGGCACACGGAGCCGCAGCGCCGGCTCACGGCCCTGGTCGCGGAAGGCCTGGCGCTCGGCATCGGTCAGGTCACGCTCGTGGTTGTCGTACCCGTGCTTCGGGTCGCGACCGGCGGCCTTGTTGCGGGCTTCCATCTCCTCCGGCGTGACGAACGACTCGTACACGTGTCCCGAGGCCTTGAGCTTCGCGATGACGTCCTCGTAGACGTCCGAACGCTGCGACTGCCGGTACGGCCCGTGCGGGCCACCGACCTCGACCCCCTCGTCCCAGTCGAGCCGCAGCCAGCGCAGCGCATCGAGGATCTGCCCGTAGGACTCCTCGCTGTCACGGGCGGCGTCGGTGTCCTCGATGCGGAACACGAGCTTGCCGCCGGTGTGCCGCGCGTACGCCCAGTTGAACAGGGCGGTGCGGATGAGGCCGACGTGCGGCGTGCCCGTCGGGCTCGGGCAGAAGCGGACACGGACGTCGGAGCCGGAGGCAGTGGTGAATGGCGCAGTCATGACGCATCGATCCTACCGGCCCGGCACCGGCCGCCACGAGGGCTGTGGACAGCCCCGTGAACGCAGAAAACCCCTGACCAGTGCTGGTCAGGGGTTCCCTGGTGTTACCAAAGTAAGTCCGGCGGCGTCCTACTCTCCCACAAGGTCCCCCTTGCAGTACCATCGGCGCTGAGAGGCTTAGCTTCCGGGTTCGGAATGTGACCGGGCGTTTCCCTCTCGCTATGACCACCGGAACACTGT
>Ga0302349_1000321_pt1 | contig 65002 bp, 61 predicted proteins | sample PhyAR1_FD_202176 | JGI IMG/M metagenome (GOLD analysis project Ga0302349, IMG submission 202176) | Leaf surface microbial communities from alfalfa plants in UC Gill Tract Community Farm, Albany, California, United States - DLSL A.R1... | ecosystem: Host-associated > Plants > Phyllosphere >... | reverse complement strand
GGCGGCGGACAACGCCTCCGACTGCTGGTTAAACATCAGCTGCGCCTGCTCCCTCAGCTGTGCTTCACTTTTTTCCTTCTTTGCCGCGCCGCCGGGCGTAAGGCCGCCCGCCAGGTGCTGCCCGGCGACTGAGCCCTCTGCCATCTTATCCATTCGGCCGGAGACCCCGTCGGGCGACTTGTCGTATGTCAGGGTCGCCCTTGCCAGCGTCTCCGTCGCCGCGATCAGTTTTTCCGAGGCGTTCTGGTGCTTCGTCATCGCCACCATCAGCGGGTGATAGGCCGCCCGCACCTGGCTGTTTATTTTTTGCGTGACCGCATCCCCGGCCCCTTTTTCGAGCCTGGCTTCAAAAGAGAGGTGGGCATCCCCGACCCAGCGCGCGGCGTCCTGGACGGCGTGGTTAGCCCTGTTGATGTAGCTGGTCGTCAGTTTTGCGACGTGCCTGATGGCGGCCGGCAGCGTTAATCCCTGGTTTGCCGTGCTGCGTACCAAATCGCGGAAAAACGCCGGGCTTTTATGCCAGGCGTTCCCCATCGCTTTTTGCAGCGTTCCAACACTTTCGGCCGAAGTGGCTTTTTCCACCGCGCGGAAGGCTTTTTTAGACAGCTCTGCCAGCTGCCCCATGCGCGACCTGGCCGGCTGGATCGCCTGCTCCATCGCCTTCAGGCTTTCCCGCATCAGCTTCAGCTTTTTGTTAACCAGCCCGGCCTGGATCGCTATCGCTCCGCATGCCCCTTCGGAAAGCGGCGACAGCCTGCCCAGCTCCTTAGTAAAGGCCTTTTCTGCCTGGTCGGTCGCCTTCGCCGCGTCGTGCAGCCCTTCCGCAACCGCCTTTATCAGCGCCGGGTCAGGGTCCGGCGCCTTTCCGGCCACCGGCGTTAACAGCTTGCTGGCCACCGGCAGAACCAGGGCGGCCTTCATCAGCGCGTCGGTCTGGGCGCGCAGCGCCTTTTTAAGGCTGGTCACGTCGGCCTGCACGTCCTTGTCTGCTGACGTTATCGCCAGCGTACTGGCTATCGCCTTGTGCAGTGCTTCAGCCACCTCCGTCACGGCCTCACTGCCGCTGCCTTCAGGGGACTGCGCCTTCAGCGACTGGAGCAGGGTGCTGTCCAGTTCAAGGTGCAGAATTTTGCTGTTATGCCCCTTACTGCGGAACTCGTCCAGCATCGGATAGCTGTATTCCAGCTTGTCCGTAAGCAGCTGGCGCAGCTGATCGAGCTGAAACTGGGCCGCGTGGCAGCCCGGCGCCAGCAGGTCCTTCACGCTGGCGGGCGGCGCGCTGCCGGGCTGATTCGCGGCCATCAACAGGCCGGTTAACTCCTTAATATCTCCGGCAAAAGTTTTATCTCTCAGCAAATCGGACAGGAAGGCCGGAACGCCCCCGTCATGCTGCCAGCGCTCCCCGGCATCCATCACGACTTGCCCCAGCAGCTGTCTGGCCTGCGGGCAGACGGAAATGTCAGCCACCGCGGACGGGATATTACCGTTTTTCGCCCCGGTGGCTGCGGTCCGGCTGATATACACGGCAGAAGCGGACGACGCAGATTGTAAAAGATTAGGCATAATGAGGTGATCCCGGTCATCAGCGGTCAATAATGATCCCGCAAAGTTAGCGGTATCATTGAGGCCAGTCTTTGGCTTTTGAGCAGGTTCTTCTTATTACTGCGTCATGTTTTTTCAGGGAAGGTAAAGGTAGATAGTAAGGATAACGGTGCCGCGATAAGTGGATAAGTAGCGACTAATGCCTGACAGAGACCATCAGGCGTTAGTCGCTTAATAACGCTAGCTGGTCATTTTTCCATAAGCGTTAGCTGACGGGAGTTGTTCAAAGTCTTTGAACTTTATCGTTACTCCAGGATATTTGGCTGCATAGTTTGAGTCCCATTCGCTTTTAGTGAGGGCTTTATTACTGATTTTATCCGGCAGCGCTTTATGTGCCAGAATATCAAATACATATTCCTTTCCATCTTTGTTTGCCACAACAACCGAATGGTCAACAGAACTGTTATTGACTCCATCCTTGAATATTTTTACGCTCCGAAAACGAACATTTTCAAATTCTTCCTCCTTAAGCGTGTCGGCAAAAAATTGCTGATGAATTTCAGGAGTATAAATCGGGGACGACTTAGCAATTTTCGCAACGACGTTATTCGTCAAATGGCTAAAATAGCGCTGACTATCAAAATCATCGTTAGGCTGAGGATCAGCGGCTGGTGGTATCAACAGTTGGGATATCGAAGTCGTTTCCTTAAAATCATGCGTTTTTATCACGATTCCAGAGTAGAAGTGTTGATTACTCTCATTATAGTTTTCCAGAGCATGAACCCCTCGATTTTGACCTGGTATTGATTTATTTTCTAATACATCGAATACATAGTCTTTTCCATAGTCCGTTGCAACCACGACAACATGTTGCTGCGGCTTTTTATCTTCCCCATCCAGATATATGTCAATGCGGCGGAAACGGATATTCTCAAATCTTTCTTCCTTAAGCGTATCGCCAGTAACGCGCAAGTAAAGTTCAGGACTATACGGTTTTGACGACTGACTTCCGGAAGAAACCACCTTGTTATGCAAATAGGCATAAAAAGCCTTGCTGTCAATGCCACTGCCCTGCAATGGTTCGGATTCTTTTAATTCTTGCGGCCAGCTTGCTGTTTTGGATGTGCTCTCTTCCATACCAGCCTGATTAACCCTGGCAGCATGAATATGTACTTGCTCTAACACGGCTTGTGGCAACGTTAATACAGTACCTGCACTGATATAATTAGGATTAGATATTTTTTTGGCGTTAGCATAATAGATTAGAGTACCTTTATCGGCTGTAACGCCCAAATCTTTGAAAACTGCATCGAGAGAAGATTCTTGCAAAAGTGTATATTGATCACCTTCAACTCTACCCACTGAATTATCTGTTTTATCTGGCACGGGTTGTGGTAAAAGGACCTTCTTCGGAGCCGGTTCGCGCGAAGGTTTATATTGAACACCTTCACCCTTCTCCACGGCCTCCATCATAACTTGTTCTTCTAAGTACGAGCGGTAACTCTGCATTACATCTGCTGGAAGAGTCAGCTTCGTTTCAGCGGGAATGTTGTCAGGATCTGATATTACCCTTCTGTTCTCCTTGAATATCCCAAAAAACATCCTGGATGGAATCCCCAGTTCTTTACAGATAGTATCCTGATTGGTAGATTGTAAAACATGATAGACGTCACCTCTAACTTTACCTGTCACACCATTCTTTTTCGCCTCGATAAGATCCAGTATCGGCTCTGGAATAATCAATTTTATACCCGGGGGAATTTTTTGAGTATTTTTGATTAGCTTACGATTCGCATTTAATATCAAACCAAACTTCTCAGGCGGAATCTCCAAATCTTTACAGATGGACTCCTTACTGGCTGTTCGCAGAACATGATAGTCGCTACCTTTAACCTTACCGGTCTCGCCTTTTAATTTTGCCTGATATACTTCCAGAACATTGTCTGGAATAATCAGCTCCGTTTCTGGACGAATGTTGAAAACATCGGTGAGTGACTCCATATTCGCTCTGTATATTAAATAAAAATCCTCATAGGTAATTCCTATATCTTTACAGATCGAGTCCTGGCTGGCAGGTTTCAAAACTTTATAAACGTTGCCAGTTAGCTGGCTCTCCTGACCTTCACTGGCCAGCAGGAAAGGATCCAGTACAACATCAGGAAGATTCAATTTTGTACCCGGCAGGATTTTATCCTCATTGTTTTCAATTATATCTGGATTGGCAGCAACTATCAGATGGAACTGAGCCACAGTAATATTCAAGTCTTTACAGACTGCCTCACGACTGGTTGTCCGGTAAACCACATACTTATTATCTTCAATTCGACCCGTAGCCCCTTTACAGTACAGCTGGTAAGCCTGCTGAATATTGTCTGAAAGAGTCAGCTCTGTACCTGCAGGAATCTTATTAGGATCGATGATTTTATCCGCATTATCAGTATAGATCAGACCAAACTGTCTCGAATCCAGCCCCAAACTTTTGGTAATAGCATTTGCGTTAGTCTCCTTATCAATTACATATTTACCATCTGTAACCTTCCCCGGTACATCTTTCGCATTTATTAAACCCAATCGTTCCTTCCTGAGCAGATTGGGCTCGATAATCAGCTTTGTCCCTGCTGGAATATTCATAGGGTCTTTGATGCTATTGTCGTACTGTAGCTTAGAAAACTCTGTCATTGTGATGCTTAAATCAGCACAAACAGAAAAGAGATCGGCAGGTTTCAACACTGTATAGGTATTATCTAACAGGATGCCTGTTGCCTTTGACTGAGCTGCAAGTTGGCTATTAATTTTTGTGAGCCCCGCATCTGGAATTTTCTTTCCGTTTGGTAGCTCTGCCTTTTCCACTTCTTCCTGGTTGGTGCTGAAAGGTAAGTTGGAAGCGACGTTATTAGCCGCATGAAAACCAGCCACATTTATCTTACTGTCACGGATAAACTCTAACGTACGACCGTTAAACACCTTTTTGATACCCAGGGAATTCAATATCTGATTAACTTTCGGCGAAGCACATATTAACAGCCCGTCAACAATAAGACTTGCCGCGATATTCGCGGTCATAGAATCTAAGATCGCTTGCCTTTCTTCTGCGTTATCTTTAAAACCGTACTTAACGAGGTCTTTAACGCCTGTCGATGTGGTTGCAAAAAGCAACTGCGCTATGCATCCTCCTACAGTTGTCAAAGGAAGCCCGCCCAGAGCTATCCCCGCCACAGTACCACCGATAATAAAGCTGTAGTCGATAATATCATCAATTAAATATTCATTGCGAGTTTTGACCATACTATTAATATCGTCAATTGCACGTTGACATGTATTATAAAATGTTTGTTTAAAGGTATCCGTTGACAGAACAGTCTTTAGCGGTGAAAATATCTTATTTGAACCATCCAGCACATTATAACTAGGTGCAAATACGCTACTTCCCAGATGATTTGGGTTAACAAACCTGAACGCATACTCATTTCCTGGTTTTATTCTGTATGCATACTGATTATTTGCACTCATATGAGAAACGATCCATTTCTGGGTGTCGTAATCACTAAGCCCACCGGGAGTATTTTCAATGACTTTATAGGTACCCTGAATATCCCATGCCAGTATTTTATTCCCTACTGACACAGCAACAACCTCTGTTAGTGTTCCGGTTCGAAATTTCAGATGCTCAGCTTCTCTTTTCCCATAGATAAAAGCCTCAAGCTGTATCTTGAAATCCTTGAGATCAGGTTTTTTTGCTAACTCACTGGCTGAATGTTTAAAGTTGGCTTTGTAAAAATTTTCCATATCAGAAATTTTTTCTGGATCGCCCCTGACACTATCCATTTCACTTTCAAATTTCTTCAAAATATCGGCAGCCAGATCTCCCAATTTAGTACCATTTTCATATATCGCATGCTCATTAGACTTTTGAGTGGGGCCGAGAGCTGGTCCAGGAACTTTGAATTTATCATCACCCAATAATTTAAGTTCTTTGCCGAACTCTATATTAAAATCAGGTCTGTCTCTGACAAAGTTATGCGGTAATCGGTAACCGGTTATGTCGACTTTTCCCTGGGCGATATCGAGTAAAGAAAACTCTTCCTCTTCCCCTAACCATTTACTTTTAAGCGTTATTTTGCTGTCAACAGCATCTAAGCCGCCGCGTTCACTTTTTGGATAACGATTAATTATCTCCATAATATAATTTTCAGTGAATTTTCTGGGAAAAAGGCCTTCAGAATCTCTGACCTTACTTCCACGCATTACTGAATTCATAAAGTCTGTTGTTTCTGTTGCTACTCTATTTAAATCCAACTTACTACGTTTAATCTCGGTTTCCCGAAGATTGTTTCTTAACGTTTCAACATTTTCTATCGCGATATTTAATCTATTATAAGCATTTAGCCGTTCACCTCCGACTGACTTCTTGCCATTTAAATCATTAAATCCCTTATATGCCGCTTTATATTCCTCCACAGCTAATTCCACCTGATAAGGTGTAGTAATTTTTTCCTTTACCTTAAGAGGCTCGTTATCCTTAAAACGTTCAAAAAATCGAGTGATGAAGGAACGTTCTTTTCGGCTTTTTCCTGTCACTTCTTCTACCGGCGGGCTCTCATCTGTGGCCGCTACCGATGCCGCATCCGCCGCGTCCAGAGTAGCCTTACCCTGTTCAACTACCGATGATAAGCGGTCAATCTGTTGTTGAGCAGCAGTATTCGCAACCACAATCTCCTCAACAGCCGCAGCAACGGCTTCACCTGCCGCCGCCATTCTTAAAGCATTTATTTTGTTTTCGACGTAGGCGTCCTTTACGATGTCTATCCCTTCAGACAGCGGCCTGGACGCCGCGGCAAACGTGGCGTTATCCACCAGATCTTTCATCAGGTTATATGAAAATTTATCCGCACCGTCGCGCGCCAGGGAATAACCGGTCAGGGCCGCGCTCGCTAAAAATTTCCACATGTGCGGCAGCACAAAGTCAGCCACCTGCTTCGTCAGCTGAGTGAGGAAGCTTGCCCCCAGCACCGCCGCCTCTTTGGCCGGCGCCGGCTGCCCCGGCATCACCGCATGCTGCAGGCTGCTGTACGCCTGATAAAAGGTCAGCGGCAGCAGCGCCGCCTTCAGTATGCTCAGGTTCGGGATTAGATTGCGCGGCAGGCAGGACGTCAGCCGCTCGACCGTCATGTCCACGCTGGCGTAAACCAGCCTGCCCACCATGCTGCTGCGGCCCGCCTTCGCCAGGTACTCACCCGCCGTCGGGTATTTCGCCATCACTTCTTCGATCGTTGCGGGCGTCAGCAGCGTGCCATTGCCCGCCGCGACCACCGCCGCCATCACTCTGGCCAGCATCACCGTCCCGTCCGGGTCATCCTTTTTGCCGAAGTGCCCGGGTATTTCTTTATTGACCACCTCCCCGACCATCCTGTCGAACAGCCACGGCTTAAACCCGGGATCTGCCTGCATTGACGCCTTCATCTGCGCAAAATACTGCCCGAGGTGCAGGGCGATGCGCGCGTCCTTTGAGAACACGTCCACCGGTTTTCCGGTCGCCTTCTGCACCGCCCGGCCAAGCTCCAGCACCGAATCCTGCGCACGTAAACTGGCCTTCTGGCTGCTCACAATTTCCCGGTTGTACTCCTCGAGGCCGGCGCCCTCTGAGCCGGGGCCGGTATTCGCCATGTTGCCCACCGCCCCTTTCATTTTTTCCGCCGCCGCGCGGAAGTGCCGCTCGGCCCGGTCAATCTCGGCCTTGAACGTCCTGAGCTTCTTCACCTGCTTGTCATGCTGTTTATACCGCTCCGCGGTCTCCTTCAGCACCGCCCGCAGCTCTTCCGAGCAGCCTTCCACCTCATCGCGGGCGGCGGACAACGCCTCCGACTGCTGGTTAAACATCAGCTGCGCCTGCTCCCTCAGCTGTGCTTCACTTTTTTCCTTCTTTGCCGCGCCGCCGGGCGTAAGGCCGCCCGCCAGGTGCTGCCCGGCGGCGGCCAGTGCGCTCCCGGCGGCCGATCCCTCCGTAATTTCATCCATTAAGCCGGAGACCCCGTCCGGCGACTTGTCGTAAGCCAGGGTCGCCCTTGCCAGCGTCTCCGTCGCCGCGATCAGTTTTTCCGAGGCGTTCTGGTGCTTTTTCATCGCCACCAGCAGCGGATGATAGGCCGCCCGCACCTGGCTGTTTATTTTTTGCGTGACCGCATCCCCGGCCCCTTTTTCGAGCCTGGCTTCAAAAGAGAGGTGGGCATCCCCGACCCAGCGCGCGGCGTCCTGAACGGCGTGGTTAGCCTTGTTGATGTAGCTGGTCGTCAGTTTTGCGACGTGCCTGATGGCGGCCGGCAGCGTCATCCCCTGGTTTGCCGTGCTGCGTACCAAATCGCGGAAAAACGCCGGGCTTTTATGCCAGGCGTTCCCCATCGCTTTTTGCAGCGTTCCAACACTTTCGGCCGAAGTGGCTTTTTCCACCGCGCGGAAGGCTTTTTTAGACAGCTCTGCCAGCTGCCCCATGCGCGACCTGGCCGGCTGGATCGCCTGCTCCATCGCCTTCAGGCTTTCCCGCATCAGCTTCAGCTTTTTGTTAACCAGCCCGGCCTGGATCGCTATCGCTCCGCATGCCCCTTCGGAAAGCGGCGACAGCCTGCCCAGCTCCTTAGTAAAGGCCTTTTCTGCCTGGTCGGTCGCCTTCGCCGCGTCGTGCAGCCCTTCCGCAACCGCCTTTATCAGCGCCGGGTCAGGGTCCGGCGCCTTTCCGGCCACCGGCGTTAACAGCTTGCTGGCCACCGGCAGAACCAGGGCGGCCTTCATCAGCGCGTCGGTCTGGGCGCGCAGCGCCTTTTTAAGGCTGGTCACGTCGGCCTGCACGTCCTTGTCTGCTGACGTTATCGCCAGCGTACTGGCTATCGCCTTGTGCAGTGCTTCAGCCACCTCCGTCACGGCCTCACTGCCGCTGCCATCCGGGGACTGCGCCTTCAGCGACTGGAGCAGGGTGCTGTCCAGTTCAAGGTGCAGAATTTTGCTGTTGTGCCCCTTACTGCGGAACTCGTCCAGCATCGGGTAGCTGTATTCCAGCTTGTCCGTAAGCAGCTGGCGCAGCTGATCGAGCTGAAACTGGGCCGCGTGGCAGCCCGGCGCCAGCAGGTCCTTCACGCTGGCGGGCGGCGCGCTGTCGGGCTGATTCGCGGCCATCACCAGGCCGGTCAGGTCCATAATTTCTTTGATAAATTTTTCATCTTTCAGCAAGTCCGACAGGAAGGCCGGAACGCCCTCCTCATGCTGCCAGCGCTCCCCGGCATCCATCACTATCTGCCCCAGCAGCTGTTTGGCCTGCGGACAGACGGAAATATCACCCATCACGCTTCTCACGAACGAATTATTTTCGGTCATTGCCTCCGCGGCAGCGGTATGGCTGGTTTGCCCGGCAGAAGTGGACGACGCAGATTGTAAAATTTTAGGCATGATGAGTTTATTCCGGTAATCAGCAGTGAATAATAATCCCGCGAAGTTACTGGTATCATTAAGGCCAGTCTTTAGCTTTTAGACCGGTTCTTCTTTTTACTGCGTCATGTTTTTTCAGGGAAGGTAAAGGTTAGTTGCGCCAGGAAAAGCCGGATAACCAGCGTGACGATGGCCTGAGTTTTATGGCGATTCACCTACCGATACAGGTGCTTTCTGAAAGCCGAAAAAGGGGGCAGTACTTTCCGCATCAGTTGGCTATAATAGCCGTCACTCGAGTGAAGACTATTGAAGGAATACCAGATGAGTTTGAACCATGTTCCCGCGGGTAAAGACCTGCCAGAAGATATCTATGTGGTTATCGAAATCCCGGCCAACGCGGATCCGATCAAATACGAAGTAGATAAAGAGTCTGGCGCACTGTTCGTTGACCGTTTTATGTCTACCGCCATGTTCTACCCGTGCAACTATGGTTACATCAACCACACGCTGTCGCTGGACGGTGATCCGGTTGACGTACTGGTGCCAACCCCTTATCCGCTGCAGCCGGGTTCTGTTATTCGTTGCCGTCCGGTTGGCGTGCTGAAAATGACTGATGAATCTGGTGAAGATGCGAAACTGGTTGCAGTTCCACACACCAAACTGTCGAAAGAGTACGATCACATCAAAGATGTGAACGACCTGCCAGAACTGCTGCGTGCGCAGATCACTCACTTCTTCGAGCAATACAAAGCGCTGGAAAAAGGGAAATGGGTGAAAGTGGAAGGTTGGGATAACGCTGAAGCGGCTAAAGCTGAGATTATCACGTCTTTCGAACGCGCTAAGAACAAGTAATCCCCTCTTAAATGATCAAGGCTGAACCGTATGAGGTTCAGCCTTTAATCACTGTTTGCGCCTGATGTTAATGCCCATGATAACGGCCCCACAATGCGCTAATCACTTCACTGGAAGCTGTACAGGCATTAAGTAACAGAGCAAGCTGCTGGCGCTGCTGCTCCTGACTCAGTAATAATTGCTGCCGCAGTTGCTGCTCACCAGTCTGCAATCGAGCCAGTAACTGATCACGCTCTATGCCCTGCGTATCACGTCTCAGTCGGTTTTCCAATGCGGTTAAACGGGCCATAAAACCTCCTCGGCATGGCTTAATGATTAAGGGGTAAAGAGACTAATCGCTCGCCCTGCATCAGGCTGATTGAAGAGCGGCTAAGTGCGTAAATCTTGTAACCATTAGGCAAAATGGCCCCCTGCTGCAAACGCATATTATTTGCCAGTTGCAGATAAACCGAATCTTTGTTGCCACCCACACTGATCACTGCGGCAGGCAGCAAATTGGCCGTCGCACCAGTTGGGATATTCTGAAAGCGTGACAGCAGCCGTGGCTCTCCTTCACGATTAAACTCGGCGGTTAACTGCGCCATTTTCGCCGCTTGCTGTGCATCCAACTGCCCATTGATCAATAACTCTTTGCCAATCACCCGCACGCTTATTCCTTCCAGCAAATTATGCTGCTTTAACTTCTCCAGCAGCCGCTGGAACAATTCGGCCTGATCGTTGATGACTTTCCAGTGTTTCAGGTATCTGACTTCCTGCAAGCGGCTACTGGCTCGTAACCACGCCGCATCCCCTTTGATGGCACCATGAATTTCCACGCTATCCGGCGTACTGCCGCTGGTTAAGTCGATATCGTAATAGCCATTTAATGCCAGTACCTGACGCACCTGCTGATGCAATGCATCAACGCCGAGACTTTGATCGTAAAAGTGCAGCCCGTGGTTACGCAGTTGCTCACGCAGTTGCGCAACGGCCTGCGAAGTCACACTCAGACCACTAAGATGCACAATGCCTTGATCATCGATACGCGCTTCCAGCCCGGCCAGTTTCGGGTTTTCCAACATTTTCGCCAGCCACTGCTGCGGGTTAAACGGCACGACCGGTTCTGGCGGATTGCGGCTGAAAGTCATTATTGCCACTATCACCAGCAGAGCAGCCAATACCAGCCCCCATGGCCAGACGCGGCTTTTCTGCTGTCGGGCGATCCCAGTCGGTTCAGCGCTGCTGCGCGGCGGCAATGTCAGAGACGGCAAACTGCTGCCTGCGGGGCCAATCACCAGGCCAAGACCTGCGAGATCAATCGCTTTACCCACAGGTAACGGCTGAGTGGTATCCCACGGCTTGCCGTCGACCCAGGCCGGTACCGCCGGGGCCAGCGTAATTCCTTCAGCCGCCACCGTCAGTACCGTGCTTGCTCCCAGCTCAAGCGGCAAAGCGATATCCGCATCACTGCCACCGAGGCGCGTCTCACCCGCCGGTAGATCCAGCTCCCGACCCATCAGTGGGCCGTTCAGCCATTTAATTTTAAATAAAAATTCCATACCGGCTCCGGGATCAGGACTGGGTTGAGGGTTCAGCCTTAATCAGAAACAGACGAACCGTACTGCGGGTGTTATTTTGCTTGGAACGGAACAAACTGCCCACGAGTGGAAGATCACCCAGTAACGGTATTTTGCTCACGCCTTCGCTGTTTTCATTCTGCACAAAGCCACCCAGTAACAGACTCTGACCCGCACGCAGCAGCGTCTGGGTAGAGACTTCAGAGCTCAGCGTCTGCGGTAGCGGTTCCTGGACACTGGTAGAGTCAATTTGTCGTCCATCCTGGATGACCAGTTTCAACATCATCTGCTTTTGACCATTTTCATCAATCAGGCGCGGCGTCACACGCAGCAAAGTGCCGGTTGAAATCGATTCCACCTTGGCAACGTTTTCCGCCAATAGCTTCGTGTGGAAAGTGATACTGCGATCCAGCACTGCCTGAGTGTTATCCAGCGTCACCACCGAGGGACGCGAGAGAATTTGCGCTTTAGCATTTTGCTGTAACGCATTGAGTCTAATCATAAAATTCGGCGTATTCGAGATGACGGATGAAAAGTTATTGGCATTCGCTTCGCCGTTACTGTTAAAGCTAATCCGCCCCCCACCGATTTTGGTCGACATCGCCCAGTCAATGCCTAACGAGCTGAGATCCTGGGCATTGACATCAATGATCAGCACCGCGATTTCAATCAATGCTGGCTTGCGGTCAAACTCCTTAATCAACTTTTCATACAGCGGCATGTTGATTTTTCGGTCACGCACAATCACCGCGTTTTGCTGAACATCGGCAGAAAACATCGGCAGAGATCGGTCTGAGGGTTGTTGTTGCCCCTGATTTTCCTGTAACGGCAGCGTTCGCCCCTGCGCCATCTCTTTCAGCATACTGACCGTACCGGGCACCACCACCTGCTGACCGCGATAGTTGTAATTACTGTCTGATGCACTGGCATATTTCAGCGGGAAGAAGCGAATAATTTCCTGATTTTGATCGTGATTCAGCTTCTGCTCGTCGATGCGCTTTGAGACGGTATCGACACGTTTAAGGCAAATCGGTACGCCTTCAACCTGTAAAGCATTCGACGCCGGCAGTTTACGCACCCGGCAATTACGCTTATCCAGAATGCCGCTGGTCGTAAGCTGGCGGGTCAATGTGTCTACGGTCAGATAAGTTGGCGTAATCAACATGCTGCTGACTTCTTGCGCCTTATAGATATAGATCGCCTGACCATCGTAGTACCACGCCAGTTTATGTTGGCGTGCCAAATGGTCCAGCGCCTCGGCAGGCGGCATATTCTGAATAACACCGATAAACGGCTCATCAACCTGCTTGCTTACCACCACCGGTACGCCATAGTTGGCACCGAAATCTTGCAGCACATCGATCAGTTTACTGCCGCGGCTGGACAGGAAAAACGGCGCGTTATCCTGCCATGGAATGGTAGCCATCACCTGAGTGCTGGCAAATAACAGCGCGAGACCACACGCCCAATGCATTTTGCGTTTCATCGCCATCCCTCTGCTGGATTAGTGTTCATCTCTGCTGCACCGTATCGGTTCAACCAGTCGCAAACCGCCAGCTGCTGGTTCAGCGCGGCTTCCCACTGAACGGTGGTTTGGGGATCTTTATGACGCCGGACCAGCATTAACCGGTTGGCTTCGAGTATCAGGCAATCGTTAATACAATCGCGAACGGCAGCAAACCACAGGCAAACACGCTGTAGCCAGTCAATTTCACTGATGATCAGGCCGGTATCCATAGCCACGCAGATGGCTTGCGGATAGCAAGCACACCAGGCCGGAGTATCGGCAATGTTCAGTACCAGCCGGTCGCTGCGAGATTCATTCACGCGGACCCACTCCAGTGCGGCAAGGGAGTTGGGGAGTTTCATAGGTTCTCGATTGCATTGGAAAAAGAGGCGCTATTGTGAAAATTTCGCGCAGAAATGGATATCAGGTGATGACCTGAATTGGTGAAGTGGCAGGGGTAGCGTGAAAAAGCGCTTAAATGATTTGTTGTTATCTTAGGGGTTTACTGGTGCATTTATAAGCACTTCAGGTTCAATGATTTGAAGCAGAATGGCTGATTATCTGATTTTTACGCGGGAAAGCTCCCAGGCATCTCAGGAAAGTTCTGTAAGAGGTTTTCATTATAATTTTCTGATTACCTAATTATAAAGCTATTGATTAATTTTATTATGATAATTTCACCAGAGATGTCGTCCGCCACGAAGCGGGTTGTATTGATCGAAGATCATTCATTAATAAGTGATGGAGTAAAACAGTTACTGTCGTCACTGCCGGGTTATCAGGTGGCGGGCGAAGTCACGGATGGTTTAGAAGCCTATGCTGCTTGCCAACGTCTGGCTCCGGATCTGGTGCTGATGGATTTAGGCTTGCCGGGAATGGACGGTATTGATGTCATCCACCAGCTTAAGCAACGCTGGCCGGAGCTGATTATTATGGTTCTGACCGCTAACAGTAACGAGCATCGTGCACGGGCGGCGCTTGAGGCTGGCGCTATCGCCTATATTCTGAAGAAAAGCTCACAGCAGACGCTGCTGGCAGCTTTGCAGGCTGTCAGAGCGGGACGAACCTTTCTTGATCCCTCGCTGGACCAGCAGCAAATTAGTGAAAAACCGAGTTTAGACGGTACGGTCAGCCTGACGGTGCGTGAGCGACAAATCCTTAAGCTGATTGCTCAGGCATTGCGCAATCGGGATATTGCCGAAAATCTGAAGATCACCATAAAAACCGTGGAAACCCATCGCCTCAACCTGATGCGCAAGCTAAATGCCCATAGTGCAGTTGCGCTGACCAACTGGGCGGTGCGCCTGGGTATTCACGATAACTAAGCCAGCGGCATCGCCTATTATGGGTTATTTAAGCGCTTCTGAGATCGGTTTTCTGAAGTAAAGGCGTTTTCACCGCCCCTGCCGAGGGTTAGCCCCCTGCAGACCACCCATCTCGCTAATTTGGTTTTGCATTATCACCATCAGATGTCACAGTTGAACCCGATGCCGCGCTTAATCGGTTAAGCAGCGTCCGTATCTGCTGAGCTGTTGGCCAGTTACCGTGACGAACCTCGGTTTCCAACTGTTCACTGGCGTTGAAAATGTCGTCAATACCGGCCAGCCCCGCGCAGCCTTTGAGCGCATGCAACAGCTCCAGCAAAGTATGTTGCTGCTGCTGCTGCCAGCTCTCATCAATCCGCTGAGCAAACACCTGTAAGGTGGTTCGCAGCTTATTTTGCATCTCAGCATCCTGTGTGGCATCAAATAATGGCCGTTGTAACAGCTCATTGGGCATCAACTCAATCTCTCTCGCCATCTGCATCACCACCACGTGCTCAATCGCCTGCAGCAATTTTTCCATGCGTAACGGCTTCGCAAGATAGCCATTCATCACACTCTTTTTAACCCGCTCACGCTCTACCGACAGTGTATTCGCGGTCAACGCAATAATGGGCGTATCGTCATCAAGTATGCCGGACAGCGGATCGCGCCAGCGCTGGGCGGTTTCAAATCCATCCATTTCCGGCATACGCAAATCCATCAGCACCATGTCGTAAACGTTGAGCCGACCCGCCTCAAGCGCTTGCGCACCAGAAGCGACGCTATCTGGCTGATGGCCCAGAGCACGCAATATCTTGCTGACAATTTCGCGATTAGTCGTAATATCATCCACCACCAATACTTTAAGGGACCATGGGCAGATCGGCAGCGTGGCGCTGACATCTTCCTCATAAACCTTGCCATAAATCGCCGCCAGCTGGCGTTGCAGGCGACCAGGCAGATACACCAGGGTTGGTGACGAGAGCAGCGGTTGTTCGCCTTGCTGTGGCGTTATTCCCCATAGCTGTAGCTGCTGGTGCAGTTCAGGCGGAGCAGACAGCGTGCCGCTAAAACTCTCAAGGTTGGCACCCGGATGATTTATTGGCAGCAACAACGTGAAGCAGGAGCCTTTGCCAGGTTGACTGGTGACTTTGATCTCCCCTCCCATCAACTGGGCCAGCATCGCGGAGATGGTTAACCCCAGGCCATTGCCACCGCTGTGTTCACTGATCTGTACAAACGGGCGAAAGATAGTTTGCAGATGCTCAGGTAAGATACCTTTCCCGCTGTCTTCCACGGAAATCATCAACAGATGGCCTTGCCGTTCTACCTGTAACCGAACATCGCCCTGTTCGGTGAATTTTATTGCGTTACCCAGCATATTGATCAAAATCTGTTTCACGCGAATACGGCTGATCTCAAGGCTTTCCGGCAGATTAGCAGCGACCAGACAAGAGAGCTTCAGCCCTTTCGCATTCGCGCTGACACATACCGTCATCATCACCCGATCCAGCAGTGGCAACAGTTCGGTTGGCTCATACGACAGTTGCAGCTGTCCGGCTTCGATATGATTGTAATCGAGTAAATTATTAATAATTGAGAGCAAGTAATCGGCAGAGGTGTGCGCCGTTTCGACTAAATCCTGCTGTTCAGCCGTCAATCTGGAACGCTGTAGCAGGCTAAGCGCACCCACCACACCGTTCATTGGCGTGCGTATTTCATGGCTGATGCTGGCCATATGAATGCTTTTGCTGCTACTCAGCTGTTCGGCACTGCGCCTGGCGTCATCCAGCGCCCGGGTGCGTTCGTGCACACGTTTTTCCAGCGTTTCATAGTGTGCTCTGATGACCACCAGCAACCGGTTATAGGCCCTGGCAATCCGCCCCAACTCATCATTACGGCCTTCGGTTAATGAATGCGCCCAGTCCATAAAGCGAAAGCGATCCACCACATCCACAAAACGTCGTAATGGGCGAATCACTTGATGAAGTAATACCCAGTAGATAATCGCCAACAGCGTCAACCATACTGCTGCGACTGGCGGCAGTGTCCACAGCTGCGATTCCAGCGCTCTTAACACGATTTGTTGCTGTGGATAGCGGGCGACTAATTGCCAGCCAGGTTCCTTCAGCGCTTTGCAAACGTAATTAAACCCCTGATAAAGCACCGTCGTATTTGACTGACAGCGAGAAAGTATCTCAACAGGAAATTCGTCAGCGGGAATGGCTTTCTCCTGCGAGCTCAACGGTAACAGTTGATTGTTGCCATCCAGCATGGCGAAAGCGATGTTGTCATTCAAATCGGGATTCAGCTCGGGCTTGCTCCAGACGGCCAGGTTGATACCTGATATCGCTTCACTGTCAGAAAGATGCTGCGTCATCGGCACATACAAGCGATCGCCGATGCTAAACGGCGTTCCCCAGACAATGCCGGTGCGGGAATGTTGTTGACTCAGGGCTAACAGCTCAGCGGCGCGCTGCTGCAAAAGGTGCTTATCGGCAGAGTCCGGGTGATAAATAATCATCCCCTGATGCGGCAGAATAAGGTAAATCGCTTCGCTGTTGCCCGCGTTACCGAACAGTTTTACCGCCTGCATCGCCTTATATAACTGCGGATTATCTGTCTGAATCCGCTCATCAGTAAATGGAATAAACAGCACGTCGCGGGCATTCAGATTAAGCGAGATCCCCTCCGGCAGTGCCCGCCACACCTCATGAAAGGTATTTAAACGATATTGCGCCTGAAAATAGTGGTTGCTCTGTTCGTTGACCAGCCCCCCGACTTCGGCCACCAGTTCATGACGCAATGTGGTCTGCCTATCGACATAGCGCGACCAGAATTGCACCGACTCCGTCACGATGCCAAACAGGGCAATAATACAGCCAACTATCAACATCAGACGAAAAAGCAGCGAGTTAGCCCAAAGTTTACTCATGATTATTGCCACCCTCAGAAGGAGACTGACGCCTTCCGCTGGCGTGCTGTTCAGGTGTTTACCCGATAGCGATATGACCTGGTTTTTATGATGATACTCGGCCTGAAGAGTCATTAAAGCAAACTCTTTTATACCCAAAAAAAAATCGGGTAGCAGGAAGGCAATACGTCCGTAAATCTCCAGCAGCAGAGCTATCCCGGCTGCGGGAATAAACGTGCACAGCCCACACGCCTGCCGCTTGTAAGACGGGTGTATCCATCAATTATCAGAGAGGCCGGATGGAATTACAAACTGAACGGCGACTGGAGAAATTTCTGCAGCTGGCCGACCTGACGGCGCAATGTATTGAAGAGCGCATGGAATTTTCTATGCCTCCTTATCAGCTATACATCGAATCCCTTGATGAGCACATCCTGTTAACGCTGGGGCGTGAAGTGGAACCCGCTTATCAAATTGAGGTGATGAAAAAGTTGCTTACCGCCTGTCACCCCAGCCGGACACAGGGCACACCTGTTCGCGTCTGGCAACTGCACGGGCAGCAAATGCTGAGCTGCGCACCAACCAAAGAGAGTGACACCACTCACTGGCTGATGTGCATGCATACCCTGCGCCGCCTACTTGAAACCACCGCAGGAGGTAACCGGTGAATCAGATGAAACGCGTCCTGATTATGCTTTCGGGCCGCCAGGATATTGTGCTGGCAGCAATGCTGCTGATAGCAATATTTATGATGATTGTTCCACTGCCGACCGGGCTGGTGGACTTTATGATCGCCGTCAACCTGACAATTTCCGTCATCCTGTTGATGATGGCACTGTATATCAAAAATCCGCTGGAGTTTGCGGCCTTTCCGGCAGTGCTGCTGATTACCACACTGTACCGTCTGGCACTGACGATCAGCACCACGCGCCTGATCCTGCTGCAAGCGGATGCGGGCCAAATCGTCTACACCTTTGGTGAATTTGCCGTCGGCGGTAACCTTGGTGTCGGCTTAATTGTCTTCCTGATTATTACCATTGTGCAGTTTATCGTGATTACCAAAGGCTCGGAGCGTGTCGCTGAAGTCAGCGCCCGTTTCTCGCTGGATGCGATGCCGGGTAAGCAAATGAGTATCGATGGCGATCTGCGTGCTGGCGCCATCGATGGCGATCAGGCGAAACGCCTGCGTAACCAGGTACAGAAAGAGAGCCAGCTGTACGGCGCAATGGATGGTGCGATGAAGTTCGTCAAAGGTGACGCCATCGCCGGTATCGTTATCATTCTGGTCAACATTTTAGGGGGTACTGCGATCGGCGTGATGATGCATGGCCTGAGTGCCAGCGAAGCGCTGTCGGTTTACGCCATCCTGTCGATTGGTGATGGCCTGGTTAGCCAGATCCCTGCGCTGCTGATCTCAATTACCGCCGGTATTATCGTCACCCGCGTGAGCGGCGAGGAACAGCAGAACCTCGCCAGCGACCTTGCCCAGCAGTTGGGTAAACAGCCACAGGCGCTGATGCTGGCATGTGTGGTGTTGCTGGTGTTTGCGCTGATCCCCGGTTTTCCCGCCATCTACTTTATTATGCTGGCTGCACTGCTGTTCTCCATTACCTGGTGGGCGAAAAGAAAACGGCTTGCCGGCGCCGATGCAGTACCCGGTATGGCAATCAGTGAGAATGGCGCTGATGGCAGTAGCGCTACCGGCAACATGACCCCTGGCGCCACGCCGCTGATGCTGCGTCTCGCCACCGATTTGGCCCGCTCAAACCAGCTGTCCGCCAAGCTTAACGCTTTCCGCTTCCGCAAATTTGAGCAGTTAGGCATCCCGCTGCCTGAGATTGTGCTGCAAAAAGATCCTTCGCTGACGCCGGGCACACTGCAAGTTCTGCTGTATCAGGAAGTGGTACTGAACATCCAGATTCCGCAGGGCTTGCTGCTGGCTGACGCAAAGTCGCAAATACTGCCTCAGGCACAACAAAATACCCCTCTGCCGTTTGGTGGCCTCAGCCTGCAGTGGATTGCGCCCGCAGACAAGGATGCGATTTCCGCGCTGGGCGTAACGCTCTATCAGGATGAGGAACGCCTGACCCATTGCTTATCAACACTGATCAATCGCTATGCCGGTGAATTTATTGGTGTGCAGGAGACGCGTTTCCTGATGGATGGCATGGAGAGCCAATATTCCGATTTGATCAAAGAGGTCCAGCGTCAGTTACCGATTGGTCGCATTGCCGATGTGTTGCAACGTCTGGTAACGGAAGAAATTTCGATCCGCGATCTGCGTAGCATCTTTGAAGCGTTGATCGAATGGGCACCGCGTGAAAAGGATCCGATCATGCTGGTGGAGTATGTCCGCATTTCACTGCGTCGCCATCTGCTGAGCCGCTTCCGTGGCGATCAACCCTGGGTCAGCGGCTGGATGATTGGCGATGTGATCGAAGGCATGATCCGCGAAGCGATACGCCAGACCTCTGCCGGTTCCTATTCCGCGTTGGATCCACAACTTTCGCAGCAGATTATCGAACAGATCCGTGCCGCCGTCGAAGGCAACGAAAAACAGAACAACGTGCTGCTCACCGCCATTGATGTCCGTCGCTTCTTACGCCGGGTTATTGAGCGTGATTTTTATGCACTGCAAGTCCTGTCGTTTCAGGAGATTGGCGAAGAAATTGAGCTGCGAGTCATTGGCAATATCGACCTGATTGGAGAGCAATAAAATGCGTCTGCCGCAACAGGAAACCGTATTAGCCATGCTGGAGCAACGCCTCAGTTTACCGCCGCCACCGCCCGATATTGGTGTACAGCTGGCCGGTAAAGTCGTGGAGATTGGCCCGACGTTACTGCGCGCCTCGCTGCCTGGCGTCAGCATCGCCGAAATATGCCGCCTCGAACCTTCCGGTATTGAAGCGGAAGTGGTGGCGATTGAGGGTAACTACGCGATGCTCTCTCCGTTTAGCGAACCGCTGGGCGTCACCACCGGCAGTAAAGTGCTGGCGAGTGGCAATGTGCATCAATTGCAAGTCGGCGATTTTTTGTTAGGCCGGGTGGTGGATGGTCTGGGAAGGCCGATCGACGATTTGCCGCTGCCTGACGATAGCGAAAAACGCTCTTTAGAAGGCGAGGCGCCCAATCCCCTTACCCGTACGCTGATTGATACGCCACTGCCGCTGGGCGTGCGCGCTATTGATGGTTTACTGACCTGTGGGATGGGGCAGCGTATCGGTATTTTTGCTGCCGCTGGCGGGGGTAAAAGTACTCTGCTCGGTATGATTTGTGACGGCAGCCTGGCAGATGTCATCGTACTGGCGCTGATTGGCGAAAGGGGACGCGAAGTTCGCGAATTCCTCGAGCATACCCTGAGTGTCGAAGCGCGTGCCCGCTGTGTGATGGTGATATCCACTTCCGACCGCCCGGCACTTGAGCGCCTGAAAGCCGCCTATACCGCCACGGCCATTGCTGAGTATTTCCGCGACCAGGGGCTAAACGTCTTGTTAATGATGGACTCGCTGACACGTTTTGCCTGTGCCTCGCGCGAAATCGGCCTGGCGGCAGGCGAGCCAGCGCTGGCAGGCGGTTATCCTCCAAGTTTCTTTGCTCGTCTGCCGCGCCTGCTGGAGCGCGCCGGGCCAGCGGCAAGCGGCAGTATCACTGGCATTTATACCGTGCTGGTTGAAGGCGATAACCTCAATGAACCGGTGGCCGATGAAGTGCGCTCGATTCTCGACGGCCATATTGTGCTGTCGCGCAAGCTGGCGCAGGCCAACCACTATCCGGCCATCGATATTGCCGCCAGCGTCAGCCGAATAATGTCGATGGTCACCGACCAAGAGCATCGTCAACGTGCCGGTAAGCTGCGGCGATTGATGGCGGCGTGGAAAGAGATCGAATTGCTGGTACGCGTGGGTGAATACCAGCAGGGACAGGATCCGCTGGCCGATGAAGCGATGGAACGTAAAGAAGCCATCAGTGAATTTCTCTGTCAATCGGTGACGGAGAAAAACGATTTCAATGAAACGCTGGAGTTGCTGTGCCAGACAGTCGACTGACGCTGTCGACTCTGCTGTCGCTGAAAAAACGCCGGGAGCGGCGCATTCGTCGTGAAATCGCCCGTCTCGAAGAAGAATGGCAGCAAGTGGAGCAGCGTAAACAGCAGTTGCTGCAGGCTCACCAGCAATTATGGCAGCAATGGCGAGAAAGCAGCAGTCAGGAGCAGACACTCACGTCGCTACAGTGGAGATTATTACGCGCTCAGCTGGCGGGTTATTACCAGCAGGATCACCATCTGCAAGCGCAAGTCGCCGCTACTGACGATATGTTCGCTCATCTGCAAAGGGATAAAGATGAGCAGCAATTATTGTTACGGCAGGTGCTGATGGATCAGGAAAAACTCAACATTCTTATGGAGTAAACATGCATATTCCCCCGTTTTCACCCCGCCAGTGGGGGCTAAATCAGCGAACTGCAGAGGAACATCATCCCTCTGATGAGCAAGAGCAACAGCGCTTTAGCTCGTTAATGGGGATGTCGCCCAAAAAACGTGACACTTCGTCGACGATAGCCAGCGGTCGCGGTTCGGATACGTTGGCCAAAACCTTTCACTGGGAAGGTGCGAATGGTTTACCACTGACGTCAGACTGGCGCATGAAAGAATCATTAACCAGCAGCTGGCTGCGCTGGCGTCTGACTAATGGCCCGCTGGCCGGACTGGAAATTGAGGCCTGTTACCGCAATGACGACATGTCTGTCCGCTTGCGAACACAGGATCTGGAACCGTTGTTACGGCGGGTGGGTTCGGCGCGCCAGTTGGAGCAGCAGTTGGCCACGCAGTTTAACTGCCATGTCACGGTGGAGATTAATGATGCAGATCGCGCAGCTGAGTAAAGATCAGGGACGCCTGATCAAAAAAGTAGGACATGGCTTACAGCTGTTCAGCGAGCAAGGCAGCATACAGCTGTCATTTCGCCAGCAAAACGCATCCAGCGGCTTGCTGCTGCATGCTCAGTTTCACGATCGGCCGGTAACACTGTGGCTGGATGAACAGCAATGGTGCCAGTGGGTAACGCCGATGCTGGCAGTCCCTTCGCTGGCATTGGCTCCCGCCGAATTACAGTCTTTGCTGGCGCACTGGACACTGGCAGACGCCAGCGAATGCAGCGACAGCGGTGATTTATTGTGGCCAGAGGCACAGACTCTGCAACCCGGTGACGCGCCAGCAGGACTGGGCTGGAGCATGACTATTCAGCGCGCAGACCGGCAGCTGGATCTGCGCCTGCTCAGTGGTGCTGAACCCTGGATCGACAGTCTGGCGGATAATATGTTTCCGGTAAATTTCACTGATGACCAGGCCGAAATTATCCTGACTGCCAGCCTGCTGGCGGGCTGGAGCACCGTCACTGCCGGACAACTCAGCTCACTGCGGCCAGGCGATGCGCTGATGCTGCATAAAAGCTGGCAGATTTCTGAGGGACAGGTTGCCCTGTTTCTCGATCGACCGCTCGCCATTATCGCGCAAAGTAGCGAGCAAGAGACTTTTACTATCGAGGCAGTAATGAGTGATTTTGAAGACTGGATGGACCTTTCCCCCTCACTTGAGACCAATACCATTCATGGTAACAGTGTCGAGCAGGCGCTGAATGAAGCTACGGTAAACGTCACGGTGGAAGTGGCTCAGTTGGCGGTTTCGATTCAGGAGTTGAGCAACATGGTAGCCGGAGGATTGCTGTCTGGCGTGGCCCAGCAGAACGGGCTGGTGACATTGAAAGTGGGCAACCGCGCCATTGCGCGTGGCTCTTTACTGGCGTTCGACGGCAAGATGGCAGTAAAAATCGACCACCTTTGCTGAGGTAATCCAGGGTGTTCACCTGATACGCCTGACGTCAGTGGTTGGTGATAATAGCCGCCATATTTGATTTCCGTGTAGCTCTCATGGCGTTATTAGACAATCCATTACAACTTATTATTGTACTGTTTGCCCTCTCGATCTTGCCGTTATTGATCGTGTTGGGCACTTCCTTTCTGAAACTATCGATCGTGTTTGCCCTGCTGCGAAACGCGCTGGGTATCCAGCAAATACCGCCGAATATTGCGCTGTATGGGCTGGCGCTGGTGTTGACATTTTTTACCATGGCACCGGTGGTACTGGCGATTCAGGATAACCTCGCCGAAAACCCGGTCAGCCTGGAATCTCCGGCGTTTATCCAACAGGTTGAGACCGGCATTCTGGCACCCTACCGCGAGTTTCTGGAGCGCAATACCGCACCGGAGCAGGTGCATTTCTTTGTCGATATTGGTCACCAAATCTGGCCTGAAAAATATCAGCAACGCATTCCAGACAACTCACTGCTGGTAATGATGCCGGCGTTTACCGTCAGCCAGTTGATTGAAGCCTTCAAGATCGGCCTGCTGCTGTTCCTGCCTTTTATTGCCATTGATCTGGTGGTTTCTAACGTCTTGCTGGCGATGGGCATGATGATGGTTTCGCCGATGACAATTTCTATGCCACTGAAACTTCTGGTCTTCGTCCTGATGGGCGGCTGGGAGAAGTTATTGCGCCAGCTGGTCCTCTCCTTTTCCTGATCGCGGAGTAAAAAATGAGTGAAGCGATGATCACCCAGCTGGCGACGCAGATGATGTGGCTGGTACTGATACTTTCCCTGCCGGTGGTTATGGTGGCCTCATTTGTCGGTATTCTGGTGAGCCTGATGCAGGCGCTGACCCAGATTCAGGAGCAGACCATTCAGTTCCTCGCCAAACTGGTCGCCGTCTCGATAACGCTGGCGGTAACTTACAGTTGGATGGGCGACGTAATACTGTCCTATGCAGGGCTGGCATTTGACCAAATCACCCAGATGAGGGAATGACATGGTCAGCTTGTGGATACAATGGTTGCCGATTCTTGGTCTGTGTATGTTACGCCCGCTGGGCGTATTTCTGCTGATGCCGCTGTTTAGCACCGGCAACCTCGGCGGCATGCTGACCCGCAACGCACTGTTATTAATGATCGCCTTGCCACTGGTGCCGGTTTATACCGAATGGCCCGTACCTGCCGCGGGTGCCTGGGGATTTTTTATCCTCGCCGCAGGCGAGCTGTGTATTGGACTGGTCATTGGCTTTTGCGCCGCCATCCCCTTCTGGGCGCTGGATATGGCAGGTTTTATCATTGATACCATGCGTGGTTCCTCAATGGCCAGCGTACTTAACCCGCTGTTAGGGCAGCAATCCTCGCTGTTCGGTCTGTTATTTACCCAAGTTTTTGGCGTGCTGTTTCTGATGAGCGGCAGTTTTAACGAACTGATGCGCGCCATTTATCACTCTTATCAAACCCTACCACCCGGCGGGGGGCTGCATTACGGACCTGATGCGCTGGCCTTTATCAGCCAGCAGTGGCAACTGATGTATGAACTGGGAATTCGCTTCGCCATGCCAGCGATGGTGGTGATTCTGCTGGTGGATATGGCAATGGGGCTGATTAACCGCTCCGCTCAGCAGTTAAACGTCTTTTTCCTGGCGATGCCGATTAAAAGTGCCTTTGCGCTGCTGATGCTGATCATCAGTTTTAACTTCGCCTATGGCAGTTTGCTGGAATACAGCATGTTCTTTAAGAATCTGAGCAGCAGGTTGCTGGAGGCTTTTTCATGAGTGAAAAAACCGAAAAGCCCACACCGAAAAAAATTCGTGATGCGCGTAAAAAAGGCCAGGTCGCCAAAAGCGTTGAGGTCACCAGCGGCGTGCAGCTGGCAGTGATACTTGGCTATTTCACCTTCGAAGGGCCTGCGCTATGGCGCATATTGGTGCAACTGCAGGAGCTGGCAATCAATGCGACCAATCAAACGCTGAGCATAGGTCTGGGCCAATTGATGGAAGCAGTGGGCTCACTGGCACTGCGTTTCGTTTCGGGCATTGCGGCGGTAATGATCACCACGACCGCCTTCAGCATTCTGGTGCAGATTGGTCCACTGCTTGCCACCGAGGCATTAAAACCCTCGGCGAAAAAGCTCAATGTCATGTCCAATCTGAAAAACATATTTTCCGCTAAAAATCTGTTTGAGTTCGTCAAATCAGTGCTGAAAGTGTCATTGCTTTCGCTGATTTTCTTTTATCTGTTGCGACAGTACAGCTCCACTATTCAGTTTCTACCGCTCTATCCGGTTATCAACGGGCTGGAAGTGGCGATGCGCCTGCTGTTCTGGATGTTTCTGTCACTGATTGGTTTTTATGTGGTCATTGGCATCGCCGACCTCGCCTTCCAACGCCATGACAACACTAAAAAAATGATGATGTCGATGGATGATATTAAGCAGGAGCATAAAAACCTCGAGGGAAATTCAGAAATAAAGCAGAAGCGCAAAGAAGTGCATCGCGAAATACAGAGCGGCAGTCTGGCGGCCAACGTTAAAAAGTCGACCGCCGTGGTGCGAAACCCGACTCATATTGCCGTTTGCCTTTATTACCATCCGGACAAATCACCGCTGCCGCAGGTTATTGAAATGGGACGCGACAAACGCGCATTACATATTGTGCAATTAGCGGAAAAAGCCGGTGTTCCGGTCGTAGAAAACATTCTGGTGGCGCGCGCACTCGCCAATGGAACCCCGGTTGGCGGTTATATTCCGGCCGAACTTTTTGAACCTGTGGCGCATATTCTGCGCCTTGCGATGAAGCTGGACTACGATGACGATGATAGTGAAGAAGATGAAAATTAAAAATTTATCGGTATTATTATTTTGTACCGGATTAAGCGGCTGTTCTTTATGGCACTCTTTTGTAGATACGCCACCCCAGGAGGTTGACGCTTCCCTCTCGGTGACAGAGTCTGATATGGCAAATGATTTCGTCGAGCAGCCGGTAGAGCCACTCTCCTGGACCCGCGTGCAGGAGAGTAGCAGCGCGATGACTGCAACGGTGACTGAGAAGGAAGAAGTCAATCCCGCTCAGCCAACTGCAAAAACCAGTGCTGAATTGCCGACACCCCCGGCCGTAACTGCCGCTCAACAAAGGGACAGAGACCGTTTTCATCCGCTGGTTGAGCAGGTGTCGGCAGAGTTCGGCCTTGATGCCGACCTGCTGCACGCGATGATCCGCGTTGAGTCAAACTATCAGCATGAGGCCGTTTCGCCTAAAGGCGCGCGTGGTTTGATGCAGGTTATGCCTGCTACCGGCGAGCGCTTCGGTTACACCGATTTGCTGGATCCACAGCACAACCTGCGCGCCGGAGCCAGTTATCTGCAGTGGTTAATCAAACACTTCGATAATGATTTAACGCTGGCCCTGGCAGGCTATAATGCCGGCGAAGGCGCGGTAAAGCGCTACGGTAAAACCATTCCACCGTATCGCGAAACGCAGCAGTATGTAAAAAAGGTGATGGCCCATTACCAGCAGCCACAGCCACAGCGTCACTCTCTTCCTGCGGACAAGCAGTACGCTATGCAATCGGAAACGGTGGCAGATAAACCCGTGGAGAAAGTTGCACTCAATGGTCATGCGCTAGCCGCAAAACTGTTGGGACTATTGATATCCGCGCCCAGTGCAGCAGCCAACAAGCAACATAATACGCAAGATACCAGCCATGCCCTGTAAATAGCCGTGGGAAAAACGATTATCGCTGTTCTGATACAGTTTACATCTTTATTACTGATGTTCACCGTTCGCCTTGCTGTATTCCGATGCAGAACAAAAGCATCCGCTGCCGATAATATTAAAATAGCGCCTCTGATAAATTAATTAAATTATTTAAATTATTTAAATTAATTTACCAGAGGCGATTTTATCGTTGGTTAAGGTTAATAATTATCTCTTCAGGTATCTGATCTGTTCCTGCTAAGCAACTTGCTAAAGAAATGATGAGTACCAGGGCGACATCACAATAAAAAATCGCGACCACAGCCGATTTTTATTTCAGCAATGGTCGCAGCAGAAAGGATAATAATATACGGGCTATCACGCCACGGCAGCTTTACGCTTAACCCCGGCGTCATAAATAAGCCACAGTTCGCCGTCAATCTCCTGCCAGTAAGCGCCCTGATAAATCAGCGCATCAGCCAGGCGCTGGCGCATGCTCAGCACATCAGCCTGAATGCTGTCCAGCAACATACCGCGCACGCACTTCATCTGCGGTACTTTGCGTTCCAGTTGATGAATCAGTTTAATAAATCCTGCGGCCGCACGATTATGGTTGCCGGTATCGCTGTTAGCTTTAAAATCGCAGACCACCAACTGACCCTCTTCCAGCCGGTACACCAGCTCAAAGTCTGCCAGGGTGACTCGCCAGCCAATTACCAACGGGCTATTGCCAAAATAAGCCACTTGCGGCGTTTTACCCTGGCTGCGTAAATAGTCAGTTACTGCATCGGTATTTTCTGTAACTTGCTGCATATTCTTCTCCTTCAAGGGATTAAGCACTCAGGCTTAACCCCGTTTTTCTGCTACTACAGGCGCACAGCACCCATAATGCGCTCTTGCAGGCTCATCAGTTCACGCGTCATTTCCAGCATCCGACGGGAAGCTTCTGCCGCTTTATCCGCGGTAGCAGCCAGCCCTTTCCAGTATTCGCTGGCGGCGTTCGACTGATAGTCACCTAACAATTGCATCTCCTGCGCTTCGCGGGTGATTCCGGCACCTTTCATCCCGGCACTGCCTTCACTTATTTTACCCATGCCATCCGCGCCGCCGGAAATCAGTGACCCGCCGCTGGATGCCACGCCGCCGAGAAATGCGCCTGCAACGCTGAATCCACCGGAGAGAATTTTCGCCGTGGCGTTACCGCGTGCCGCCGAATAATTCAGTTCAATGGCTTTCTCTTTACTCGCCATAGCCGTGAGATCTTTTTTATGAGCCGCCGATTGTTGAGCGGTGTAGTGTTCGCGCTGCATATCGCGAATATCACCGTTCATTTTTTGCAGCATGGCAATCAGGTCATCAATTGTTGCCAGGGCGCCATTGCCTGCCGCAGAGCGCGTGCTGGTAGTTTCAGGCGTAACAGGTGCAGTATTGGTATTATTAATTTGGTTGATGGTACTCATCTTTTCTGTCTCCATTTATTTTGTTTACCGATAATCGGTGAGTGATTTAACTTTTTCTGAATGCGCCTTTCATAATTTCAGTGGCGCTGGCAATAATCATCGCCATATGGTTACCGGTATTGACCAGTTGCGTTAACTGCTGATCCAACTCTTGCTGGCTGGCATCGCCCATTTGCAGCGCACCATCGATCTGCTCTTTTGTTTTATCCATATAGTCCTGGGCAATGGCCTTAATGCTTTCCCGCAATTCGCTACTGATGTTGTAGCTGGCGGCATGCAGCCCACACATGCTGCTGATACTTCCCACCGCATCTGCCGCATCCTTGTTATCACTGGTGCCAACCCATGCTTTGACTCCATTCATCATTGCCCCAACTGATGAAAGTATGTTGCTGGTAAAAGAGTCTTCAATCGCTTGCTGGCCAATAGCCTGAATCGCGATAGCCGTAGCGGAAACCTCCGGCTTGAGCTCTTCGGCCATATCTCGCTGCCGTTCGCCATCGCGTAAAGAGACAGCCATGATCAACGCAATCAACTCAAACATAGTGAAGGTCTGCGCTTGATTACTGACGCCAACTACTTCCGCAGCGGCTTGCCTGATAACACCGGCTAATTCTGTATCTTCCAGCCCTTCGGATGCATAATTAGCGGCACTGTTTAAGGCTCCCTCTATTCGATTAAGCTGTTGCTGATCAATCTCTTGCATGGCAAACATCGCGACGCCTTCAGCAGTAAGCCCCTCCGTCAAAACACTATTGGCTTCGGTGTGCTCAAGCGATAACCCTGCTGCTTTCTCGCTGGGCTGCGATGAGATTTGCACCTGGCTATGGCTACCGAAACGGCTTACTGCATCCATAATGACTCCTGTTTACACCATTGAAGCGGCCATCTGCGCCTGGTTAGAAGCAATCTGGCTAATCATCGCAACGCCGCCCTGCATCACTTCAGCCTGGCTGTCCTGCAGATCTTTCACCTTTTTGATGGTTTCCTTTTTACTTGCTTCAAAGTATTCGAAGAAGCTCTGGGTCCACTGCTGGTCAAGAACCAGCTGATCAATTTTCTTCTGCAGCTCCGCTTTTTGCTTATCAATGGTGCCAACGGTAATGTTCTGAGCACCAGTGACCGCTCCGCGGGTAACATTCATCACGGTAGTCGCGCCACAAGTGACACCTTTCGCCACTGCCGTCATTACCTGCCAGCGAATCTCTGCCATCACCTTTTTAGTGACTTCTTTTGCCGTCAGGTCAACGCCGCGTTTAATCGCGTCCTTGCCGACTTTTTCCACCGCATTACTGACCATTTGCTCAATCGCTTCACTGCCGAACTGCTTCGCCATCTTATTAACGGCAAAGTTATGTGCTGTTTTCTTGATGGCATTTTTAGCGGCTTCTTCCGCCAGCTCTCTCGCTGTACGGGTGACAATTTGTTCGCCAATTTCTGAAGCAACCTTTTTACCGAGCTGGTTGGCGGCAGTTTTCAGAGCGACTTTATTTCCTTCTCTAATCGCGGTAGAAATGGCCTGATCGGCACCCTCTTTCAACAGCTTACCGACGACTTTAGGCACTACTTTGGTCATGATGGCATTACGCATCGCGCTGGTGACATCAATCACCGCACCGGCAATTTCAAACGCCATCTGGATTTTTCCGGCTGCGTCTGCCACTTTTTTGTATTTTTCAGCATTCTCCGGATCGATCAGCGCCAGGGTATTCGCCATCGCTTTCACCATTCCAGCCAGGCCCGCCATCAGGTCCATGGCACCACCTGCCGCCTGTAGTGCGTTGCCGCTCAGCACACCACCGACGATTTTCGCGACGCCTGTAACTACCTCAACGGCAGCGACTACCCAGTCAAACACTACACTGAGGATGCCCGCTTTCTTCGCTTTGTCCTGCTGCTCGACGGAAGCATTCATCTGCTCGCGAATCTGCTCGACCTCCTGCTTGCGCAGCTGGTCTTGCTTGTCACTCATAATTGACAGCGCCCGACCTTTCATCTCCGCAGTGTCACCGAGAATCTGGTTCGCCAGCATGGTCGACGCCAGGAACATCGCCTCCATCGGCACACGTTCCATGGTCGATAAATTGAATTTAAAGCTGGGGTCATCTCCCACTGGCGCAGGCAGCGCCCGCTGTATATTGTCTAACGAGGCCTGAGCTTGCTGACGAGAGCCCGTGACGGGTGACTCTGTCGGCATCGCCAACTGCGCAAGTGGGGATTTTTTGCCGTCTCTGTCGCTAACAAACAGCAGAATGATTGGTGCCAGCGTTTTTTCAGTACGGGGACTTTTAACGGCAGAGAATTCATTCTCCAAATCACTGCCAGCTCCTGGCGCTGCAAGAGCACGATCTAAACCAATGTGCATGAAACTTCCTCCGTGGTAGCGGTTAACATCCTTTCCGCATTTCCCTTAATTTCCTGATAATGTGATTGTTCGCCGCACCACATGATGGCGGCATTAAAGGCTTTGCGGGCGTAAGCTTCATTGCCTACCAGCCGGTAGCTCAGGCCAGCAAAAAACGCCGCCCGCGGGTCATCGATAGTGATCATCCCGGCTCGTGCAAAGCAGGAGATGGCTTCTTCATGGGCAGAAAGGCGCTGATGGGATAGCCCTAATCCCAACAAATAGTCGTAATTCCAGTGATCAAAAGTGCTTAAAAGTTGATAAAAGTTACGCGACGCCACGAACTCACCAGCGGCAAACAACTGACCGGCATAACTGTAAAGCTGTACCAGATCCTGATCGTCGATATCGGTTAACATCCGTAATGATCCACCGCGCGAAAAGAAGCGTTGCAGTACGTCGTCGTTCTCTTCTTGCTGTGGGTTAATCATGGTCTCTGACATAAAAACTCCATGTTAAGGCGCGTCGAAATTTTGCTCTTCGCGCCATGTGAGAGGGTGGAAAATCAAATAAACGCACGCCGATGTTTTTTCGCCATCACTGGCTTGGCAGGTGCATTGGCGGCAGCGGCTACCACAGCAGTGGTCTGGCCTGGTTGAACGGGTTGATCGGGTACCAGCTGTTTCAGCTGTTTACCCAATTGCTCAAATGTCTTTTGCATTGAGGCCACTTTTTCAGCCATTTGCTTCGGCACGCGATCGCCTTTCAGTACCCCATCAAGTTTTTTCAGCTTGCGCTGAGCATCGGGATCGTTCGGCGCACGCGCGTGCAGTTGAGCAATCTCTTCCTGCAGCTTTTTAAATTCATCAATTTGTTTTTTAAAACCCACGCGACGCATTTGCAGAGTATCGATCATGGTTTTTAGCTGGTTCAGGTCTTGCATTTTTGTTCCCCCGGTGAGGTAAAACGGAGCATAAGCAGACGCCTCAGCCCCTAAAATTATTAGCGAATAGCCTGGGCGATCGATTTAGTCGATTCTGCGGTCATGCTCTGTATGCTGTTGGCCATGGTGACTGCGGTGTTAAAGTTCTGCATCAGCTGCTGCAGCTTCAGCTGGTTCTGCTGTACGAAGTCAGAAGCGCGACCTGAGAAGGATTCCAGCGTCGATTTCACCGACGTCAGATCGGCTTTATTCAGCTCGGGGCCATTTTCAGCCAGGAACTGATCGATGCTCATGCCGTTGACTTCAATCTTGTTTTCACGCATGTAAGCGATAACGTCTGCTGGCAGCTCAGCCTGACTTTGAGCATCCGCCAAACCCGCTAACAGTGCGTCAACACGGTTGGCCATATCCTGTGCATCACGGGATACTTCGGTTTTATTACCCATCTCCTCGAATTTTGCATTTGCCAGCTCGGTAAACAGCAGCATGATTTTTTCAATCGTCGTCAACGCGGTACCCATCAACGAGACATTGCCACCGGCTCTGAGGTAGTCGAGATCGGCTGGCCTGCTGAGAACGGGTGATTCGCTTCGGGAAACGCTGACAATGTTTTCGATCGCGTACATGAACTCTCATTCCTTTTGGTGTTTTACATGTTTACAAGATTGTCGAATCCTGCGTGGCTTGGTTTTAATGAGGCTATGATAGATACTTGGTAAATATAGATTTGCGGATCTCTGCAAAACATTCTGTTTTTGCACACTAACATTGATAATTTAATTACAAAAAATATCAGGTAAACACCTGATGGGATTATTATTTAAATGACAAAATGGATAAAATAAACCCTAGAAACAATAACTTAAAATAGCAAGGCACATCCTCAGCTGAATACACCTGTAGTATTAGAAAGCTGTTATATTTAACTAATAATTTGAATACCAATAAGCCTCTGGAAAAATAAAACCTCACCTCAATAAAGTTTATCTTTATTTTTATGTCAATATATATAAATTGATTGTCGGGAAGTATTACAGGGGAATCTTTTAGCGTATATCGGGCTCGCTTTAGTTTTTTTGATAAGCAATCGAATAAATGTCATTAATTCTGAATAATACCGGATATAGAAAGGCGGCAGGCAGAATATTGCAGCACTGCCGCGGTGCGTGATTAGCGTATTGATTGGGCGATAGATTTGGTCGATTCAGCGTTCATACTCTGCACGCTGTTAGCCATAGTGACTGCGGTGTTAAAGTTCTGCATCAGCTGCTGCAACTTCAGCTGGTTCTGCTGTACGAAGTCAGAGGCACGGCCAGAGTAGGACTCAAGTGCGGATTTTATTGCCGTCAGTGCGGCTTTATCCAGCTCAACCGGGCCCGTTACCGGGCCATTGACCGGACCATCCACTGGACCATCAACCGGAGGCGCGTCGGGATTGATCGCCGGGCGAGTACCAGGATTGAAGCCGGCATCCGGAAACGCTGCTGTCAGCTGATTTCTCAGTTGTTCAATTTGCCACAGAGAGGCATTACCCCCATTCGGCAAATGCAGCATATCGCCCCCCAAAGGGATGCCATATTCTTTCATAAAATCAAGCAGTTCAAACAGCTGACTTCCCTGCACTCCCTCTGCCGGCGCGCTGGCCAGCAGTGCATTTAACATCTGCACAAATTTCGCCGCTTCAGACGCGCCAGGCGTTCCAGGTGTACCTGGTGCTTCTGGTGCTTCTGGTGCTTCTGGGGTTTCTGGGGTTTCTGGGCCGCCTGGTAGATCATCCGCTGGCTTCAGACCGAGAAACTTATCAATACTCATGCCGTTAACCTGGATGTTGTTGGCACGCATATACTCAATAATGTCTTGCGGGAGTGCAGCGGTATCTTTTCCGCTTGCCAGGCCCGCCAGCAGCGCATCGACGCGGTTAGCCATATCCTGCGCATCGCGTGACACTTCGGTCTTCTTGCTCATCTGCTCGAACTTGGCATTCGCCAGTTCAGTAAACAGCAGCATAATGCTGTCCATGGTGACCATCGCAGCGCCCATCAGCGAGGTGTTTTTGCCTGCGCTCAGATACTCAGTATCACCGCCTGATTTCATCCCAGTCGGCGCGTTGATATTAAGGTTATTGGTATTGATACCGCTCATGATTTTATTCTCATTATTGTAGTGTCTCGGGTTAACGGCAGCGGTTAAAAACGCTGCCGTTAGTCATGAAACAATGATTAGCGGATGGACTGAGCGATGGATTTGGCCGATTCAGCATTCATACTCTGCACGCTGTTGGCCATGGTGACCGCGGTGTTAAAGTTCTGCATCAGCTGCTGCAGCTTCAGCTGGTTCTGCTGTACGAAGTCAGAGGCGCGGCCTGAGTGGGATTCCAGTGCAGATTTCACCGCAGTCAGGTCAGCCTTGTCCAGCTGTCGGCCAGAATTAACCAGCTGTGAGATCGTTTCCTTGCTGTAAGGTTCAGATCCGGAACCTTTTTGGTTCGCCAGCCACTCACTGGCTTTTTGGCCATCAATCTTGATTCCGGCAGCATCCAAATCTTTAACCACCTGATTGGCGCTGTCATTCATCCCGCTACTCCACCCAAAGCCTCTTCTGTCAAAAGAGTCAAGGTTGTTCAGCGCCCAGAGCGAGCCTAAGCTTTCAGCACCGCGCAGGAAGTCATCAATACTCTTGCCGTTGACTTCAATATTGTTGGCACGCATGTATTCAATCACTTCTGGCGGCAGCGCGGCGGTATCTTTTCCGCTTGCCAGGCCCGCCAACAGCGCGTCGACGCGGTTAGCCATATCCTGCGCATCACGGGATACTTCAGTCTTCTTGCTCATCTGCTCGAACTTGGAGTTCGCCAGCTCGGTAAACAGCAGCATGATGCTGTCCATGGTGACCATCGCGGTGCCCATCAGCGAGGTGTTTTTGCCTGCGCTCAGGTATTCGGTGTCGCCGCTTGATTTCGGGCCAGTCGGTGCATTGAGGTTAAGATTGTTGATAGCGGTCATAATGTAATTCCCTTTATTTTGAATGTGTCTGGTTAACGGCAGGCACTTATGGCGCTGCCGGTAGTCATAAATCAGTCATTAGCGGATGGACTGGGCGATCGATTTAGTCGATTCCGCGTTCATGCTCTGTACGCTGTTGGCCATGGTGACCGCGGTGTTAAAGTTCTGCATCAGCTGCTGCAGCTTCAGCTGGTTCTGCTGTACGAAGTCAGAGGCGCGGCCTGAGTGGGACTCCAGTGCGGATTTCACGGCGGTCAGATCAGCTTTATCCAGCTTAACGTCGATATCGCCAGCTTTTGCTCTACGCAGGCGCTCTGAAATATCGTCCAGTGCGGCTTTTTTCTCATTAGAGCGCTCGTCATTTTCATTTCTGTTGTAGTAGTCACCTGATTTTTGATAATACTCGCGCGTGAGTTCATTGATGTGATCCTGGAGGCCGGCCCCTAAGATCTCAGACTTCTTGTCGCTCAGAAACTCATCAATGCTCTGGCCGTTGACTTCAATATTGTTGGCACGCATGTACGCGATAACATCTGCCGGCAGCTCGGCGGTATCTTTTCCGCTTGCCAGGCCCGCCAGCAGCGCGTCGATGCGGTTAGCCATATCCTGCGCATCACGGGACACTTCGGTCTTCTTGCTCATTTGCTCGAACTTGGTGTTCGCCAGCTCGGTAAACAGCAGCATGATGCTGTCCATGGTGACCATCGCGGCCCCCATCAGCGAGGTGTTTTTGCCTGCGCTCAGGTACTCGGTGTCACCGCTTGATTTCGGGCCAGTCGGTGCATTGAGATTAAGATTGTTGATAGCGGTCATGATGTAATTCCCTTTATTTTGAATGTGTCTGGTTAACGGCAGGCCTCTATGGCGCTGCCGGTAGTCATTAATCAGTGATTAGCGGATGGACTGGGCGATGGATTTAGCCGATTCCGCGTTCATGCTCTGTACGCTGTTGGCCATGGTGACCGCGGTGTTGAAGTTCTGCATCAGCTGCTGCAGCTTCAGCTGGTTCTGCTGTACGAAGTCAGAGGCGCGGCCTGAATGGGATTCCAGTGCGGATTTCACGGCGGTCAGATCAGCTTTATCCAGCTTGATGGCGTCCTGCAGGGCGCTCATAATCTTTTCCATATTTCCCGCGGTGACAACTTTATCTAATGCCATTAACTCACCACCCGCGAACTCAGAGTCTGTGATAAGTGAATAGACACTCTGACCGTTGACCTTGATGCCATTGTCATCCATAAATTTAAGCAGGCCTGCAATATCCTCCTCTTTAAATTCTTGCTGACCTGACGCCAGCAGTTGTGACAGCGCTGCCAGAACGTTACCTGCGCCAGGTAATTTGGAATCCAGAAAATCATCAATACTCATACCGTTGACTTCGATGTTGTTTTCACGCATGTAAGCGATGACATCTGCCGGCAGCTCAGCCTTACTTTTACCATCCGCCAGGCCCGCCAGCAGCGCGTCAACGCGGTTAGCCATATCCTGCGCATCACGGGACACTTCGGTCTTCTTGCTCATCTGCTCGAACTTGGTGTTCGCCAGCTCGGTAAACAGCAGCATGATGCTGTCCATGGTGACCATCGCGGTGCCCATCAGCGAGGTGTTTTTGCCTGCGCTCAGGTACTCGGTGTCGCCGCTTGATTTCGGGCCAGTTGGTGCATTGAGGTTAAGATTGTTGATAGCGGTCATAATGTAATTCCCTTTATTTTAAATGTGTCTGATTAACGGCAGGCCCTTATGGCGCTGCCGGTAGTCATTAATCAGTTATTAACGGATGGACTGGGCGATCGATTTAGCCGATTCCGCGTTCATGCTCTGTACGCTGTTGGCCATGGTGACCGCGGTGTTGAAGTTCTGCATCAGCTGCTGCAGCTTCAGCTGGTTCTGCTGTACGAAGTCAGAGGCGCGGCCTGAATGGGATTCCAGCGCCGATTTTACTGCCGTCAGGTCGGCTTTATTCAGACTGGAGCCATTTTCGCTCAGAAACTTATCGATGCTCATGCCGTTGACTTCGATATTGTTGGCGCGCATATACGCGATAACGTCTTCCGGCAGATCTGCCTTGCTTTGAGCATCCGCCAGGCCCGCCAGCAGCGCGTCGACGCGGTTGGCCATATCCTGCGCATCACGGGATACTTCGGTCTTCTTGCTCATCTGCTCGAACTTGGCGTTCGCCAGCTCGGTAAACAGCAGCATGATGTTGTCCATGGTGACCATCGCGGTGCCCATCAGCGAGGTGTTTTTACCTGCGCTCAGGTACTCGGTGTCGCCGCTTGATTTCGGGCCAGTTGGAGCATTGAGATTAAGATTGTTGATAGCGGTCATCGTGTAATTCCCTTTATTTTGAATGTGTCTGGTTAACGGCAGGCCTTTATGGCGCTGCCGGTAGTCATTAATCAGTTATTAACGGATGGACTGGGCGATCGATTTAGCCGATTCCGCGTTCATGCTCTGTACGCTGTTGGCCATGGTGACCGCGGTGTTAAAGTTCTGCATCAGCTGCTGCAGCTTCAGCTGGTTCTGCTGTACGAAGTCAGAGGCGCGGCCTGAATGGGATTCCAGTGCGGATTTCACGGCGGTCAGATCAGCTTTATCCAGCAGAGGCGTTCCACCAGACTGATTCAGCCACTCAGCAGGAACGTCCTGGCCCTTTAAATGAGCAGGTATGGACTTTGGCAGGCCGCTAAGAAACTCATCAATGCTCTGGCCGTTAACTTCAATATTGTTGGCACGCATGTATTCAATCACTTCTGGCGGCAGCGATACGGTATCCTTGCTGTTCTCCAGGCCCGCCAGCAGCGCGTCAACGCGGTTAGCCATATCCTGCGCATCACGTGACACTTCGGTCTTCTTGCTCATCTGCTCGAACTTGGCGTTCGCCAGTTCGGTAAACAGCAGCATGATGCTGTCCATGGTGACCATCGCGGTGCCCATCAGCGAGGTGTTTTTGCCTGCGCTCAGGTACTCGGTGTCGCCACTTGATTTCGGGCCAGTTGGTGCGTTGAGGTTAAGATTGTTAATAGCAGTCATGATTACTCTTTCCTATTTAGATGTTTTAATTGTTTGCCAGATAATCTGTCAGGCAATGTCCGGTGTTGATGTGGCTATAATAGGCATCTGAAAAAAATAGAATTCTGTATCTGTACAAAATATTCTGTTTTTTAACAACCTCGCTCAAAAACTATTTCTCGCCACATGTCAGGTGAACACCTGATGTTCTTTTTTTTGCCTATAAAGGAAGATATTCCGGTGATTGCAGTATTCATGGGGGGAAAGATGTCAGCACTCAGATTTATTATTACCCGAAGCAGTTTGACGCTATCACTGCATGGAGAGCGCTATGTTGTACCGGCAAATAGCCTTGCAGTAACCTGCGCCAATATGCAGGTTGTCAGCGACGTCCTGCAATGTAAGCCGATCATTGTGGATTTTTCTGCCGCTGCGTTGCAGCAGCTTTATCCGGATGTTATCGAGCTAATTGAAACCGAAAGAAATAACACTTTCAGTCGCAATAACGTAAAAGTTATCAAGGCGGAAAATGATGTTATCGATGTATTTTCTTCACTTTCAAATTTATCACCAGACAGCTTTTTATATTTTTCATATATCTATTGCCTGAGTCTGGACAGAAACTATTTTTCGGCACTGTTGAAAAGTAGTATTTCCGGTAATAAAGCTTTTTGTCATTTTATTGAAACAAACTTTATGCAGCCGTGGTCGGTGGCGCAATTAGCCGAAGAGATAGGTTTACCACTGCGCAAATTTAACCAGCAGTTTCAGGATGTGTACGGTAAACCGGCCAAACGCTGGTTACTGGAGCGGCGGCTGGAGCATGCGAAAAGGTTGCTGAGCAGTACGCCGATGCGGGTGCTGGATATCGCTCTGGAGTGTGGATTTTCCAATCATGCGCACTTTACCGACAGTTTCCGCCGCAATTTCATGTGCAGCCCGAAACAATTTCGCTATCAGTCGCACGGCAAAGTCGACAATGACGGAATTTTGAATGGAGAAGAATAACCACTATGGATATTGAAGCTATTACTAACCAGCTTTCACAACTGGTTGATAAAGCGGGTAATGAAGTGCAGTCAAAAGTCACCGCTGCGGATTTTAACGATCCGGCAAAAATGTTGCAGGCTCAGTTTGCCATTCAGCAATATTCGACTTTTGTCAGCTATGAGAGCGCGATTATGCGTGCGGTAAAAGACATGCTGGCAGGGATTATTCAGAAAATATGATGATGCTCGATCGCGAATTACGCCAGCTGCTGGTGGAAACCAGCCTGATGGCAGTGAATCACGGTTTCTTTCCTCAGGCACAAGCGGTCCGCGAGGCTTTACCCTGGCTAACCGACAATCAACAGGCGCGATGCATCGTTGAATCTACCCTGCTGATTGGGCTTGGCGACAGCAAAACCGCCCTTGCACTGCTGAAAGATAATGATTCAGCCGAAGCTGACATGCTGCGGCGCTTGACTGCCAGCAGCGTCGATACCTCTTTGCCCGTTTGGGGCCATCCAAAATAACGTTTATCAGGAGCTATACATCATGGAAATTGACGCAATCCAACTGAACACTCTGCAAGCCACTCAGGATCATATCGTTACGCCGCCTGATGCCGCAGACGTCGACGCCTTTACCCGCGCGATGTTTGGCAACATGCTGATCACCCCGGACGAAATGGCGACGGCCCAACTGCAGAAAAAATCCATTGCTGTGCATCAGGCGATAGAGGGCGCGAAGCCCACTGCAGAAATCATCAGCAGTCCTGCTGAAATGATGGCGGTGAAATCAGCATTGTCCAAGTCACTGCTGGAAGTGGAGTTAACCGCCAAAGTTGCGGGCTCACTGGGGCAAGGCATTAACAAACTGGTGAGCATGCAATGATAGCTTCCGTGAAGCGGTACGGTTTGCTGGCGCTGCTGGCGCTATGTTTAACCGGCTGTAAAGTGGAACTCTACAGCGGACTCTCTGAAGCCGAAGCGAATCAGATGCTGGCATTGTTAATGCTGCGTGATATCGACAGTGAGAAACAGGTGATCAAGGAAGGCAACGTGGCGATTAAGGTAGAGAAAAGCCAGTTTGTCGATGCGGTGGAAGCACTGCGTCAGCATGGTTTACCCGCGCGCCGCACCGAAAGCATGAACGATCTGTTTCCTTCCGGCCAGCTGGTAATGTCACCGGTGCAGGAGCAGGCCAAAATAAACTATCTGAAGGAACAGCTGCTGGAAAAAATGCTGCGCGGCATGGATGGTGTGGTGAATGCTCAGGTTTCAATTGCAGAAAGCGTCAGCCATAACCGACGTGAAACGCCGGTTCCTTCGGCATCGGTGTTTGTAAAACATACTCCTGGCATTAATATGCAGAGTCGCGAGAATGACATCAGAAGCTTGATTCAGAACGGCATCCCGAATCTGCGTGCAGAGAATATTTCAGTGGTGTTGCAAGCCACAGATTATCGCTATCAGCGCGCATTGCCGGTTTCTGAGCAACCATCACCCTGGTGGCATGACCGTAAACTGTGGCTGGTCGCAGCACTGGTGCTGGTGATATCAGCCGCCACAGGAGCCCTTCTGCTGCGCCGCAGGAAAACTGCATCATGAATGCGGTGATCACCGCTCCGTTACAGCGTTTGCATCAGCTTAGCTGGCAGGCGGGTGAGTGGATGGATGAGGGGTGGTGGCAGGCACTGTCACTGGCCCCCTGGCAACACTGCTATCAACGTTATCCTGCGTCGCGCGGTCGGTTGAATCACTTAATCGCCCGGCGTTGCCGGGAAACACTTAGCCCACTGCCCGCCAGTCTGAGCGCACAACAGTTACAGCTACTGTCACTGGAGGAACAGTTGCCACGGCTGTGTACCGCGTTGGGGCTACTGGCCATCGCCTGCCCGGACTATTTGCTGCTGGGTGAGTACCGACGCCAGCTATCGCTAAGTCTCGGGGAGCGCGGATGCGATCAGCTATTGGTACTGGGTTCATTCACCACTCCGCCGCTCGGGATGCTGACCGCTGAACAGTTACCCGCGGCGGCTCAGGCCCGGGGAATTGGCTGGTTGCGCAGTGCCGCACAACAATGTCCGGTGATTGCCGCGCTGCAAATGGTATTACCCCCGGCAGAGGTAGCCTCTGAACCCCAGTTGGGATCGCCGGTTCCCTGGTTGCTACGCATAGGACGATTTTTATGACTCTCTTAACCATACCGGTTACCCGCCTGACGGTAGCCGCTCCTGCTGGCACGTTGATTCATGCCAGTCAACTGGCGGAGTTTCTGGCGGCAGAAGATATTATTGCGGCGGCCCAGGCCCAGGCGGAGCAGATTTTGCAACGCGCTGAACTGGATGCCGAACATCTGCAGCAATATTGTGATAAAGCACAAGAAGCCGCCAGGCAAGAAGGATTAATGCAGGTTGAGGAAGAAGCGCCCGCGCTACGTCAACAAGCGGTCGCCGATACCATCCAATGGCTGATTGAGACGCATGAGGTTGAACGCCGCGTGGTCGAACAGCTCGAAGTTCGCTTGCGTCGCATCATGGTGCAGGTGTTTGAAGAGTTTTATGGTCAGCAGAATGACGCCAGATTGTTGATGGCGCACCTGCACCGGCATATTGACGCCCTGCTGGATGAAGCCACCGGCACGCTGCATGTCAATGAGTCACAGTATGATGAGTTGCGTCAGGCTTTTGTCACCCATCCACAATTGCGAGTTAAGCCAGATGCGCGGCTGCAACCCGGCGAAGCGAGGCTGAATACTTCTCTGGTTTCGCTATATCTGAATCTTGACGAGCAGTTGCAGTCAATACTTTCCCGCCTGGAACAACTGAGTCAGGAGTCAGCAGATGATCAACAAGATTGAGGCCGGTGGCCACCGCCCACATCATCAGGTGAACAACGTACAGCAATCGCAGCAACTGCGCGCTGATCGCAACGCCTCGCAAGTGATTCCGGCCCAGTCGGTAATGAATATCGCCAAAAGCGCCTTGGGCAGCGATGTTATGACCCTGCAAGGGATGCCAACCGATCTTGATGCGATGCAGGAAACCCAGGAAAACATCGGTTTTGCGCTTGCCGGACGCTCCAGCAGTACCTCTGGCAGCGCCTCAACCGGCAATGAACGTGCACGCCCGCGCGCGATGGTTCAGCGGCTGGCGCGGCAAGTGGCCGCCGTTGCGCCGAATCAGCTGGAAGATTTACGTCAGCGCATCCCGGCGATTGAACAGGTTGATGAAGTCGACGACCTGCTCAACTCAATGCGGCAACATCACATGGACGCCGGAGAGATGGTGCTGCTGCTGGGCGCGATGCTTAATGACTCCGATCTCAGCCCGGCGCGACGCCAACGCCTTGAACTGGCGCTGGAACGGGCAATGGATGAAGAAGACTGGGTGCTGAAACTGTTCGGCTTTCTGGAATTCGGTGCCGTGGGCCCTGACGGCCTGGCTGAACTGCGTCGCCTTTATCAGCGCGCCGCCAGCCGCGAGTCTGGTCTTTCATACTGGTTTTCTCAGTTCAGCCAATTGCAGGATCGCCAGCGTAAGCTGAAAACCCTCATTCGCGCCCTGTCGTTTGAATTGTCCGCCGAATTCGGCATCAGTGGTATTCGTCTTGGCGCGGTGATTACCGATTTGAAGCGTATTTTACAGTTTCTCACTGTTGAAGATCACTGCAAGCGGATGGCCAAGGCGCTCAATGTCCCTGATGTGGATGGCGATCGTATTACCTCGGAGCTACTGGAGATTATGCAGCAGTCGTGGGTCTATCCCGACTGGCTGAAAGAACGCGCCAGCCAGATGCTGCCCGAGGGCTTTAGCCAGCATGGTTATGCCCGCCGTATGGTTGACCTGGTAAAACTGCTGCCCGATGACTGTTTTGAAGATATTGAACAGCGAGAGACCGTTTTACAGGCTTTTTCTGAGTATCAGGAAAAGCTGGTCGATGAAGAAGAGTGGTAACGACCAGCGGCAATGGCATTTTTGCCATTGCCGCCCGATTTATAACTCACTCATCAGAGCCAAAACCATTCCGCTTCCGCATTTGAGTCTCTGTCTGAGTCGTCGCGGATGTCTTAACCGGTGTATTAAGCGCTTTGGCATGCGCTTCCAGGAACTCATTATGCATCTTCTGAATACCCAATTCCTTTTTCACTTTTCCTTTCAGTGCGTTATCGGCATTAAAGGTGTTAACCGCAAGGTCTAACGCGGGCTTAGCGGTAGCAATGACACGAGCAACCGTTGGCATAACGCCGGTGGCAGCGCTGGCCGGTAGCCAGCTGGCTAACACGGCTGGCGTACCACTCACGACAGCCCGCGCGACTCCAGAAAAGTAGGTAGCAACTTTCTCGGATTGATCTGCGGAAAGACGGCATTTCAGGGCTAACTGATTTACCGCATTGCCAATGGAGTCCGCACCCAAAGTCAGCCCGCCATTCCTTTCCGCTTCGGGCTTCTTCTTATCATGTACTTCATAGGCGGCGCAGCCCACATCCATCAGAGCCACGGCTTCAGCCGCCGCATTTGCTGCAGCTAACAGGCCAGTGCCACCAATCCCCGACGTTACCAGTGCCGCTGTCGCCGTTACGGCACCGATAACCTTGGTGACCAGGGTATTGGTATCGATCCTCAGCTCAACTTCCTGCGAGTACGCCGTAATACGGGCCTTCTGATCGTTTAAAAAGTCAGGCTCCAGCGCTTTGGACGGAACAGAAGCTGTTGGTTTCACTATGCCGCTTTCGCTGGCTGAGGGAAATTCTCCGCCAGTACTATTGGTGACCATTTTTATGCTCACCTCGTCTGACTTGGCGGCGTAATGTACCGGAAGGGTATATCCGGTTGCGGGTGACAACATAACACTCTCCTTAGCTTGTTAATTATCCATTTAATTCAGTTAGTTGATCTTCCGCTTGCTTACGTAAATCCTCATAACGCGCATCGCTATTCGCCCTTTCAAAGCACAGAGCGATAGTCACATTGAAGATTTCCCGCGCCCCTTCTACCTCACCGACAGCTTGCAAGCAGTTGGCAATATGAAAAGGAGCAAAGGGATCGCTGGGCTGCATCTGTACGGCATAGCTGAAAAGTTTCAGGGCATGAGCATATTCACCTTGCTGTTTAAGGGCACAGGCAAAAGCAAAAATATTGCGGCGGGCAGCGGGGTCCAGCTGCGCGACCAGCGCAAAAAAATCGGTAGCCATCTCCAGATTACCCTCTTCCCACGCCTGATAACCCTGCGCATAGAGATCCTCCAGCTGCTGTGGTGAAATATTACACAGCTCAGCAAGCGAGGTTTTTCCTGCAAGCAGTGCGTCGACATCTGCGGCAAGCGCGTCCGTCGGAGTGTCAGTATCAGGGACAAGCGATGAATTCAGGTCAGGTCGTTGCATATTATTTTCCCGGATTAGGTTGATGCTATCTGATGGTCGGCGTTGCTTGTTTTCTGCGCTACTCATCTTAAACATCCCACTTACAGAGGCTGATTCCTTCTGTTTTTCCTGAGAAATTTGGGTTTTTTGACATGCTGTAATGAAAGTACAAAAGGAATTTATGGAGGAGGAAGGGAAAGCTTCGACGAATACGCACCACAAAAAAAACACCGCCAGTTGGCGGTGTTTTTTTATGCTGAGCTACAACTTGTCAACTGCGTCCCGTTGTAGCCAGTCGCCACTTTCGATGCGTTGCCGACCGGCAACAGAACGCTGATACACATACAGCCAGGCACTACCGTACGGCGTCTGCACCAGCTGACGCTTGTACTCTCCGCCTTTGGAACGCAGGGCATCCAGTTCACCCAACATGGCGGCATCGATCCGGTAAACTTCGCAATAAACCTGGCCCGATCCTTGAACCACGCCAGGGTAATGGCCCAGACTGTAGAGCTCATAGCCTTCGATCAGATGATCGCCCAGCCATTGCCCGTTAGTCATCCAGTGACTGTTACCCTGCTTGCGCCGTAAACTGCCGTAGACAATTATTCGCATTGCTAAAACTCAAACTGATAGAGCACATCTAGTGCCTGATCAATACCAGACACCGCTTCCAAATAGAATTTCGGCATAAGGCGATAACGCAAGGTTAACGTCGCCAGTGAATCAAATATGCCAACACCGTATTTCACCTGCAGACCCGGCAGCACATAGCCACTGACCTGCACCTGCTGACTGTCGCCAACACCTGCCGTATCAAGTGCCAGGTTACTGACGCCGAATGTCTCGCCGATTTTACCCATAACCTGCCCACTTTGTGCAACCCCTAAACCGACCAGGGCTGAAGTTAGCGCATTACCGTCGCCATCCGAATTGAGTCCCTGACCACGTAACAGGTAGGACAAGGCTTCCTGCTGTGACATCGCCGGGTCGGCGAAGATCTCAACTTTCGGCTCATCGGCCAGGCCTGTGACGCGCAGCCCGGCGGTCACGTCATTTTCAGTGGCTTCCGGATTACGGATGGCTTCGAGGTTAAGATACGGCTGATCTGGCGGTCCGGCAAACTGTAGCTCACCTTTACGCACGATAAGATCCTGACCGTAGGCGTGGAAGCGACCAGATGGAATGTTAATCTGGCCATTCAGCCCCAGCCCGCGTTTATCCTGAACCAGCTTCAGATCGCCATTCAGTCGGGCTTTCAGGCCAAAGGCGTCAAGACGAACATCATTGCCGATATGAATCACCAGATTACTGTTGATCGGAATCGCGGCAGATTTTGGTGCAATCGGCTGCAGATTTTGATCCAGCATCACCTCATCAGACGAAACACCAACCGCACTTTCCGGTACTTCCTGCACGGTAATCCGCGCCCACGGAATATCTACCCGACCATCCAGATTAAACATCGATGGCGTCGCCTGGAATACCAGATCCGGCGAAACATCCATCCGCACCATTGGCGGCACGGTTACGCGAACCCGGTTGCCCTTCGCCGCAACGCGCGCGCGCCAGTTATCCAGCTGGCTCCAGTCGGCATCACCATTCAGGTTGATCTGCCCTTGCGAGGTTTGAATTAAGCCCTCCAGCGTCGAGCTCATACCGTTAAACAGCATCGTCAGATTGGCACTGGTGAGATCGACCGGCATAAAGTTACCGTCGACATCGACATTGCGCAGCGCCAGCTGGCCAAATACCTGCGGGCGTTGCAGATTACCGCCAAGACGCAGGCCGGCGTTCAGCACGCCAGCCACTTTCTCACCCTGCATCAGCGCGGGATTCAGCATCGCCAACGACAGATCGGTAATATTCACGTTACCGGATAAGGTGCGACGACCTTCAGGATCGGCAATTTGTACATTACCATCCAGCTGGCCATTGTTGGCAATACGGATTAACCAGTCGAGCTGGGCGCGACCGTTGCGTAACGCCGCATTCAGGTTAAGAGTATTGAAAGCAATCGGCAGCGTGTTGCCCTGCACATCCTGCTCGAGCTTAACACCATTCCCTTTCAGTGAGACCCGCCCCTGCGGCAGGCCGCCATTGGCCGTCCAGCTGACTTCGGCATCACCGTTAAATACGCCGCTCAGCGCGGTTTCCTCAGGCATGAAAGGTTTGATCATCGCCAGGTCAAAACGGTTCAGCACCACGCGCGCATGGCCGCTCGGGCCAGCCTCGATGGTTTGCGGCACGCAGAGCTGCGCATTCGGATTCTGCCAGCAGTGCGCGCCAATACTGGCAGTCTGAGTGCTGTTGAGATAATCGATGGTCATCGCGCGTGACAAACGCCACTCACCCACCGGCGTATCGAAGCGGGTATTGTTCAGTGAACCTTTCCAGCGCTGCTCTTTGCGATCAAAACTGCCACTCAGCGCCAGCTGACCGGAAACCGGCTCGCCCTGCACATTCAGTTTCAGCTGATGCTGCTTTTCATTACCGTCGGCGTTCAGCGTCAGCAGATTAATAGCCAGCGCATCCTGCTTCAGTTGTTCAACGCGGATCGCCAGTTTGCCCTGAATCTGATCGCTGGAGCGCACATCACCGTCAACTTTCACCCGACCAATACTCATCTGCTGCCAGCGTAAGCCGGTCGCAGTCAGGTCAGCCAGTAACTGTGGCGCTTCCAGGTTGCCGCGTGCCTTGATATTGCCCTTCACTACGCCGCCCAGTCCCGGTAGCGCATTATCGAGATGCTGGGCGTCGATATCCGCATCCAGATTCAGTGTTTCACCGAGTGAACCTTTAACGTTGACGTTGTTGCGACCAAGCACCAGCTTGATGCCGGGAATGTCCCACTGGTTATAGCTATTGCCATACAGTGAGCCATTGGCGGTAACCGCGTTCTGCTTCACATTGCCACGCAGTGCCAGTTCCGGAACCCGCACCTGCCAGCTGCCGCCGTACAGACTGCCTCGGGTGGTAATTTTACCGTCCAGTTTTGCCGGCCAGTCAGGATACTGTTTCGCCGTGTTGATGCCGGCGAGCGTTAACTCACTGCGCCAGCTAATCGCTTTGCTCCAGTCCACCACCGCCGTGAGGTCGGTATTGCCCTGCAGCGCCGCCAGACGCAGTTTATCGAGGGTAAACTGCTCGATATTGCCCTTACCGTCCAGCGTCACTGTGGCAGGAGGGATGGCTTCGCCCTTCAGCGCCGTACGCAGCGACATCACGTAATCCGTCGCCTTACCGCTGAATTTGAAGTTGAAATTATCGGCCTGGTACTGCACCGGGCCGGTCAGTGGCCAGCGAAATTGCGGGCTACTGAGCGTCATTTCCAGTGGTAAACCCACCTGTGCCAGTTCAGTTTGCGCATCAAGCTGAGCCGGTATTGGCCCGGATAGATTCAGCGCCAGTTTCAGTTGGTCGCGCATTTCGCCGCCGAGCGTCAGTTTGATCTTTTCGCCTTTCAGCGGATCGATATTTAGCGTGCTGTTGACGGTAAAATCTAGCGGCCAGTTATCCGACAGCTGTGCCTGACCGCTGGCATTCAGCAGCCCCTGCGGCGAATCCACGTCCAGCGTTTCAAGATGCAGCAGGCGATCTTCGGTTTTCGCTTTCAGTAACAGACGGTTAACCAGAATATCGGTGTCACCAGTGATACGCAGCTGTTCGCCAACCACCTCCTGCACATTAATATCCAGCGGCAGGCGGAAATCTGGCAATTCCGGCAGCAGGGGTTGCGCAAACATCTCCTGCAGCGTTTCACCTAAAGGCTTTTCGCCAGCTTGCGGCTGCTGGACTTTTGGCTGCACCACCTGCTCATCGGCCACTTTGGCCGCCTTAGGCAGCGCCACCAGCAGGCTCTGAATGCGGGTCGGGGTTAAGGTCATCGCACGACCTTGCCAGTTCATCCCGGTAGAAAAATCGAGCAGAGAAACGGTGGTATCGTCGATTTTCACGTTGATGTTATGCAGCGCCACGCGGCGTAAAGTCAGCGGATAAGGCGTGGAGAGATCGCCCATTGCGCTCTCTTCCTGCGGCGCAGGCTCGGCCGAAGGTGCCATTTTCTTGCTGTCGACGACGACGTTAACGTCTTTCAGCGACAGATCGTTGATACAAAATGCCGAACGCTTCAGGCAGCCGAGCTGCACCGCAAGGTGAAATTCTCCGGCATTTACCGTCACGCCCGGCATTTCATACTGAATACCGCTTAGCGTCAGATTGCGCCAGCCACCGTCGACCTGCTTAATTTCCAGCCCCGGCACCCAGCGCGAGGCACCGTTAAGCAACAGATGCAGCCCGGTAGTGGTACCAATTAAAAACGCCACGCCGCCAAGCAGCAGCAGGATAAAAATCAGAATGCCAATCAGGACCTTCTTCCAGCGACTCATAGTTCAGGCCCCAGTCCAATGTAAAACTGCAATCCATGTTCCTCTCTGTCGCCAATCGGTCGGGCAATATCGAGCTTGATCGGCCCAACCGGAGACTGCCAGCGCACGCCAAAACCGGCGCCGGTTTTAAAGTCATCCTTTTTGATGTCATTCACCGCTTCACCGGAGTCAACGAACACCGCGCCCCACCATTTGCCAGTGACGTTGTACTGATATTCCAGCGAGCCGGTGACCAGTTTCGAGGCACCGGTCAGCTTGCCTTCACTGTCACGCGGTGAAATGCCTTTGAATTTATAGCCGCGAATGCTGCGGTCGCCACCGGCGAAGAAGCGCAGATCCGGCGGTACGCGCTCAAAGTCATTGGTTTCGATCCAGCCAAGGTTGCCACGCGCCACAAAGCGGTGCTTTTCGGCCAGCGTACGGATCCAGACGTTTTGCGCCTGCAACACCGCAAAGTCGACGTCTGAGCCCCAGGTGGTGTCGGAGACATCGACCGAGTAACGCTGCGAGTCGCCCCAGACCGGCATCAGGCCACCGCGCGAGCGGGTACGGTTAATACTCAGGCCCGGATAAAGCAGCATGGTGGTGTTCGTCACGCTGCCCTGGGTAAAGTGATCGAGACTCCAGCGCAGGTTAATCGCTTTCTGCCAGCCGCTGCTCAGATCCCAGTAACGGGAAACGGCCAGGGTGGTGGAATCTGCTTTGGTATCATTCAGGTCAGTACGTTTCACCCCGCCCTGCAGCAGATAATATTGCTCAAGCGGGCTTTTTAGCAGCGGAACTTTGTAGCTGAAATCGAGCTGCTGTTCCGGCGCAGAGATATTAGCGCTGGTGGCAAAGCTATGGCCGCGCGAGTTGACCCACGGCTTTTTCCACGTTGCTTTGACACGCGGACCGACGTCAGTTGAGTAGCCAACACCGGTTTCAATGGTGTTCTCAGTACGTGGCGAGACCACGCCATTCAGTGGCAACACTTTGCTTTCGCGCGCTTCAGCAAATTCTGGCGCAACGACCACGGAATTAAACCAGCCGGTCGCGGATAAGCGACGATTCAGCTCGGACAGATCGCGTGAACTGTAGTAGTCGCCTTTTTTAAACGGCACCAGATTTTGCAAATACTCTTCGCGGATCTGCGAGCCTTCAAAACTAACATCGCCGAAGCGGTAACGCTGACCGCTGTCATAATCAATATCCCAGAACGCTTCGTGGCGCTCTACTGAGACGCCGAGTTGGCTTTTGAGGAATTCGCCATCAAAATAGCCATTGCGCAGCGCGAGATTGGTGAAGTTACTTTTGAAGCTGTCGAATTTGCCGTGATTGAGAATGGTGCCATCAGCGGGTGTCCCCTCGCGCACCATTCTGAGGTAGTCCTCATCATTACGTGCCTCACCGCGCAATATCACCGTCGTACCGGCGATTCTCACCGGTTCACCGGCTTTCACCCGGGCAATCAGTACCGGACGGCCGCCCTCAGCCGGCGCGGGGCGCATCTCAAAATCGATATCGGGTTGGTAGTAACCCAGCGCGCGCAAACCTTCCTTTATCGCATTCGAAACGCGTGCACGAAAGCGCCCGTCAGCAGAGATTTCATCAGTGCTGATGGTTGAAAGACGTGCCCTGACGTTTTTTTGTAAATCCCCGGATAAACCTTCAACCTGCAAGCGGATAGTCGCGGCCTGTGTCACAGGCGCGGCAATCAGCAGACAGTACATGCAGTACACATGAATTCGTGGCACGCTTACTCCTGTTTCTCTTGCCAGCCCTTGTTCCAGATGGGCGAATCGTTATATGAACAGCAAACCATTGTACTGCCGGGATAATTTCAGAAAGGCACCTTATTCACTTCCTGTCCCGCACAGCTTAACTATTCGCTAAAATGCAGCATAAACGCAAATTTTACGCGTTATTGTCTGAAAACTCATGACAGTACACAACAGCGGATCGCAAATCGCAACCCACTGGAGTGTAACCCGCGAATGTCATTAGACAAGACTGGAAGTGGCGCTTAACCTGATACTTTGATGATTAATTAACATTGCTGTCTATTTTTTAATCACACGCGTAACCACTAGCCGCCCGATATAGCCTGCTGCTATAATGCGCAGCGAAGATCTGACCAGGGTCTGATAAATTCTGCCCGACCGTGCCCTATCTGTTATGGTCGCACTAACGCAGACATTTTTGGCATGGGCAGCCGTTTTATTAATGACATGTACAGGAAGTACGTGGAATCCCGCGCCACACCAAGCCAAAAATGACAAGAGAAACAAACCTACGGAAAATCTATGCTAGATAGCCTGCTTGTCATATTACTGCTAATCGCGATCAGTGCCTTTTTCTCCCTGTCGGAGATTTCGCTGGCTGCCGCCCGAAAAATTAAACTTAAACTGTTGGCCGATGAGGGCAACATTAACGCGCAACACGTGTTGAAGATGCAGGAAACGCCCGGCATGTTCTTTACCGTGGTGCAGATTGGCCTGAATACCGTGGCTATTCTCGGCGGTATCGTCGGTGATGCCGCCTTCTCCCCTGCTTTCCGCACGCTGTTTGAGCGAGTAGCCCCACCGGAACTGGCAGAACAGTTGAGTTTTATCTGTTCGTTTACCCTTGTCACCAGCTTCTTTATTCTGTTTGCCGATTTAACCCCAAAACGTATCGGCATGATTGCGCCGGAGGCTATTGCGCTGCGCATTATCAATCCGATGCGCTTTTGCCTGATGATTTTCCGTCCGCTGGTGTGGTTCTACAACGGGATGGCGAATATGATTTTTCGCCTGTTTAAAATTCCGATGGTGCGCAGGGATGACATCACCTCTGATGATATCTATGCGGTGGTGGAAGCCGGTGCGCTGGCCGGGGTACTGCGTAAGCAGGAGCATGAGCTGATTGAGAACGTGTTTGAGCTTGAATCACGTACCGTGCCCTCTTCAATGACCTCGCGCGAGAATATCGTCTGGTTTGATCTGCACGAAGATGAAAACAGCCTGAAAGAGAAAATTGCCCGCCATCCGCACTCAAAATTTCTGGTTTGTAATCAGGATATTGACCATATCGTTGGCTATGTGGACTCCAAAGAGCTGTTGCTGCGCGTGCTCGGCAATCAAAGCATGACGCTGAGCAGCGGCGTGCAGATTCGCTCGGCATTAATCGTACCGGACACCCTGACGTTGTCTGAGGCGCTGGAGAGTTTTAAAACCGCCGGTGAAGACTTTGCGGTCATCATGAACGAATATGCACTGGTGGTGGGGATCATCACGCTGAATGACGTCATGACCACGCTGATGGGCGATCTGGTCGGTCAGGGCATGGAAGAGCAGATTGTTGCCCGTGACGAGAACTCCTGGCTGGTTGAAGGCGGTACGCCGATTGATGATGTTATGCGCGTGCTGGATATCGATGACTTCCCGCAGTCCGGTAACTACGAAACCATTGGCGGTTTTATGATGTATATGCTGCGCAAAATCCCGAAACGTACCGATTTCGTAAAGTTTGCCGGCTATAAATTTGAAGTGGTAGATATCGACAGCTATCGCATCGATCAGTTACTGGTGACACGTATCGTTGAACGCCCGGTTTCTACGATTACGCTGCCAAAAGCGGTTGAAGCCGAAGAGTAAACCAGGCAGGGATAAAAACATCAAGGGAGCCGATGAGGGCTCCCATGGGTTGCTTCATAAACCCGGATGCAGTGGCGGCATATTGATTGCCGCCGGTCTCAGTTAAACTCAGTCTGTAATCTCAGAACCTGGCGATTAACTTCCGACATAACGCTATAGTGCTGCTTATCTTTGATGCGCGGGATAAGAATTTTACCCTTATCGAATTCAAACGCACCGACATCCTTGATATACAGCCTTCCTCTGAACAGCGTTTTTACATACTTTGCGACCTGCAATGGGTTGTAACGCTGGAATATTTTCATTCTGTACTAGCTCCTGACAGTTAAGTCCTTCACTACGCTTCGTCGTGGCCAAATTCGGTACGAACTCCTGAAGCGCAAATTGCTGAAAAATTATAGAACAACATTCCTTACCGTGGTTCCGAAAAGCGAACTTTTTTACTGAACTGACATAACATTACAGAATAGTCTGTTAATTACGTCATGCTATTCAGTATAAACCTTCACTCAGCATGGATTTGTGCAGCATGCCGCAAAGCTGACAGTTCGATGCGACAGACGCATCATCCACGCTTATTATTGCAGAATCATGACCAAGTGGTCGGATCACCTGAATATCGGAGTTTTAATGATTACTGCCCGCTGTTTAGCCATTGCTCTGTCACTGTTACTGCCGCTCAGTGCCGGTGCTCATAACTTTGTAGAGGGGCAACGCGTAGCCCCGGTCGGCATCGCCGATAAGGGCGAACTTTCCTGGCAACAAGATCAGTTTAGTTATAAAAACTGGAACAGCGCCCAGCTCAGTGGAAAAGTGCGGGTCATCCAACATATTGCCGGTCGGTCTTCAGCCAAAGAGGCAAATGCGGCGCTGATTGAAGCGATCAAAGCCGCTCAGCTGCCGCACGATCGCTATCAGACCACGACAATAGTGAATACTGATGACGCAATTCCCGGCACCGGTATGTTTGTCCGTAGCAGCATTGAAAGTAATAAAAAGCAGTATCCGTGGTCGCAGTTTATTGTCGACAGTAATGGCGCGGCAAAACAGGCATGGCAACTGGAGAAAGGCGGATCGGCGATTGTGGTGCTGGATAAACAAGGAACCGTGCGTTACGCAAAAGATGGCGCGTTGACGCAGGATGAAGTGAAGCAGGTAATTGCCTTACTGCATAACTTGTTGAAGTGATGGATTAAAAGAATGCCTTAACATCACCTTGCGGTAAAGGCGGCGTTTTCGCCGCCCGTGATACGGTCAGAAAATCGACACCCGGAACCCCGGGTTCAGGAATGACTCGCGCGGGGTATAGTCCAGCGTCTGGCCTTTCCAGTCATGCACATGGGCTCCGGCAGCAATAGCCACCGCATGGCCTGCGCCGGTATCCCAGATATTGGTTGGCCCAAAACGTGGATACAGCTGCGCTTTGCCTTCCGCCACCAGGCAGAACTTCAGCGAAGAGCCAATGGCGGTAGTCTGATGCTCGCCCATCTGGTCCAGATACTCTTTCAGTTCTTCATCAGAGCTGGCATGAGAACGGCTAATCACCACCAGCGGTGGACGCGCATCGCGTACCTGAATCTGCTCCTGATGGCCGCCCTCTTCTTTCCATGCCTTACCAGCCGCCGCCGAATACATCACGCCAATCGCTGGCGCATAGACCACACCCAGCACCGGAACACCCTTATCAATCAGGGCAATATTCACGGTAAATTCGCCGTTACGCTTAATGAACTCTTTGGTGCCGTCCAGCGGGTCAACCAGCCAGTAGCGCTGCCAGTGCTGACGCACCTCCCAGCTTGCGGGATCCTCTTCCGACAACACCGGAACATCCGGCGTCAGTGAACTTAACCCCTGTACAATCACTTGATGTGCCGCGATATCCGCTGCGGTAACCGGAGAATCATCAGACTTGTGAGAAACGTCAAGCGGTGCCTGGCCATCGTATACCTGCATAATGGCCTCGCCCGCTTCACGCGCCAGCTGGCAAATTTGCTCTAACATTTTTCACCTCATGATTTCATTCGTTGTAGCGAACACTATGCAGATCATAGCAGTTTGTCACCGTTCGCTGATTAAACTCAGTGTATTCCGTGACGGATACCATGACATATTTTTCCGTGGCAGATCACAATATTGTGAGATTAAACGTAATGTTTTCAGCGTATTTTGAGATCCTAAGTAAATTATGCTGGATATAATTAACGGGAGAATGGAATGTTTAAGCCTTGCATGACGCTGCTGGCAGTGATGGTAGCAACCACGGTAAATGCCGCGACGGTCGATCTGCGTATTCTGGAAACCACCGATCTGCACAGCAATATGATGGACTTCGATTACTACAAAGATACACCGAGTGAGAAATTCGGGCTGGTTCGCACCGCCACCCTGATCGAAGCGGCGCGTCAAGAGAGTAAAAACAGCGTGCTGGTCGATAATGGTGACATTATTCAGGGCAGTCCGCTTGGCGACTACATGGCAGCAAAAGGGCTGAAACAGGGTGATATTCATCCGGTATACAAAGCGATGAATACTCTTGATTACAGCGTCGGTAATCTCGGCAATCACGAATTCAACTACGGCCTCGATTATCTGCACAAAGCAATCAGCGGTGCGCGTTTTCCCTATATCAATGCCAACGTGATTGATGTGAAAAGCGGTAAACCGCTGTTTACGCCCTTTCTGATCGAGCCGCTTGAGGTCACTGACCGCGAGGGTAAGACGCACCAGCTTAAAATTGGCTATATCGGCTTTGTGCCACCACAAATCATGCTGTGGGATAAAGCCAATCTGCAGGGCAAAGTGACGGTTGACGATATCACCGAAACTGCGCGTAAGTGGGTGCCGGAAATGCGTAAACAGGGCGCGGATATTGTGGTCGCCATTCCGCACTCCGGGCTTTCCAGTGAGCCATACAAAGCGTTAGCGGAAAACTCTGTTTACTATCTCAGCCAGGTGCCGGGCATTGATGCGATTATGTTTGGTCACGCCCATGCGGTTTTCCCCAGCGAAGATTTCGCCGCGATTAAGGGTGTGGATATCAGCCAGGGCACGCTGAATGGTATCCCGGCGGTCATGCCGGGGATGTGGGGCGATCATCTCGGCGTGGTCGATATGGTGCTCGATAACCACGGTGGCAAATGGCAGGTCAGCAGCGCCAAAGCAGAAGCGCGCCCGATTTATGATAAAACGGCGAAAAAGTCGCTGGCAGCAGAAGATCCGGCGCTGGTGAAGGTTCTGGCTGACGATCATCGCGCAACCCGCGAATTTGTCAGTAAACCAATCGGTAAATCGGCTGACGTGATGTACAGCTATCTGTCATTGGTGCAGGCCGATCCTACCGTACAAATCGTTAATAAAGCGCAGATTGATTACGTAAAACATTATATTCAGGGCGATCCTGACCTGGCGAATCTGCCGGTATTGTCTGCCGCCGCGCCGTTTAAGGCCGGCGGACGCAAAAACGATCCTGCCAGCTATGTGGAAGTGGAAAAGGGTCAGCTGACCTTCCGTAACGCCGCCGATCTCTATCTTTATCCCAACACGCTGGTGGTGATGAAAGTCAGCGGAGAGCAGGTGAAAGAGTGGCTGGAGTGTTCTGCCGGACAGTTCAATCAGATAGATGCCAACAGCGGCAAACCGCAATCGCTGATTAACTGGGATTTCCGCACCTATAACTTCGACATGATCGATGGCGTCAGTTATCAGATTGATATCACCCAACCGGCGCGCTATGACAGTGAGTGCCAGCTGATTAATGCCGACGCTTCACGTATTAAACAGTTGACCTGGCAGGGCAAGCCGGTTGATCCAAAGGCGACATTCCTGGTGGCAACCAACAACTATCGCGCCTATGGCGGCAAGTTTGCCGGTACCGGCGATCAATATGTGGCATTTGCTTCACCGGATGAAAACCGCTCGGTGGTTGCGGCCTGGATCAGCGCCGAGAGCAAAGCACAGGGAGAAGTGAACCCGCAGGTGAATAATAACTGGCGACTGGCAGCCATTGACAGCAAGCAACCACTGGATATTCGATTCGAAACTTCACCGACGGACAAGGCAACGGCGTTTATTCAGCAGCACGCGCAGTATCCGATGACGCAGAAAGGGAGTGATGACATCGGTTTTGCCATCTGGAGCCTGGATCTCAGCAAGCATTAACAGAACGGGCGGCGTGATTACATCGCCGCCCGCAACCTGCAAGATTACAGAATCTCTAACAGCTCAACTTCGAACACCAGGGTGCTCAGAGGTGGGATGGATGCACCGGCGCCGCGCTCGCCGTAAGCCAGGTTGTGTGGGATCACCAGCTCCCATTTGGAGCCAACTGGCATCAGGGTCAGTGCTTCAATCCAGCCAGCGATAACGCCGCTGACCGGGAATTCTGCTGGTTCGCCACGCTGTACTGAACTGTCGAATACGCTGCCATCGATCAGTTTACCGGTGTAATGCACGCGTACGCGATCCTGACGGGATGGAATCGCACCGTCGCCCTGCTTAATCACGCTGAATTGCAGACCTGACTCGGTGCTGCTGACGCCTTCACGCTTCAGGTTCTCTTCAAGGAATTTCTGACCTTCAACCGCCATTGCCTGCTGACGTTCGCTGCGAACTGCATCAGCACGCTCGTGAACTTCGCGCAGTGCGCGATGCACCACATCAACAGGAACTGCTGGCGCATTCCCTTCCAGCGCATCGCGCAGACCTGCCAGCAATGCTTCTGGCTGCAGACCCTGCAGTCCGGACTCCAGCAACTGCTGGCCAACCTGTAAACCGATACCGTAACTTGCTTGCGCTTCGACGCTGTCAAAAGAAGGGGTTGTCATGAATTTTCCTTTCATCATTGATATAAATGAAGGCAGAGCATAACAGCGCAAGCTCTGAGGGTAAAATCCCACGTGCCAGTGGATGACTTTTGCCGCAGAAACAGAAACAATAGCAACTCATATAATTAATAACGCCCATAGCGTCACGTATCTGGCTTGTGCTTGTCACATCAAACAGTTAGCAGGTTATAATATAAACCTGCCGTTTACTAATGCGTCATTCTGGGTTAACGAGGTTAGTTACATGGGGAGAATTGCCCCGCGGCAAAGGAAACGCCTGCCGTTTTACCATCCGGTGTTAAAGATGTGGATGGCAAACCGCAAACCATTTGCACAAGCAGCGCAACCGGAGGATGAAATGACTCCTGAGAATTCTTCATCACGCAGCCAGTCAGTGCTGAGTAAAATCTGGCATCTGGCCGATAATCTGCGCTTTATGGATCCGCTACCGTCTGCTCATCGCCGTGGCATTATCCTGGCGCTACTGGTGATGCTGCTGGCATTTCTCTGGCCGTCCTCATCGTCTCAAGGCCCGTCATCGCGCCCTGCTCTGCAAAGCAGCGGCAATGAAGTACCGTTGCAGGCGGATATTTATAATAACGACAATAATCAGACTGCCTCTCCACCAGCGCAGCCAGAAGCCGATTCATCGGACGAATGGCGCAGCTACCAGATAGCTGCTGGCCAGACGCTGGCTCAGTTATTCCGCGATAATAATTTGCCGGTCAGTGATGTATTCGCGATGGCGCAAGTGGAAGGTGACGATAAGCCGCTGAGTAATCTGCAGGCGGGTCAGAAAGTCAAATTGCTGCTGAATGCGCAAAGCATGGTGACCGAACTGGAAATCGAAACGACGGACAATCAGTCAGTTCGCTTTATCCGTGGTGCCGATGGTGCCTTTACCCGTACGCGCTAACGGGACAGTTGCTCTGACAAATAATCGCGCAGTACGATCGCATGATTGTGCTGCGCATCTTTACTGCCATACAGCAGCACTATCTTTTTCTTTTGCTTAAGCAGCGTCAGCAACCTGTCGCAGGCATCGCCCTGTGCCAGCTCATTACGGTAATAATCAACAAACTCCGCCCATCTTTCAGGCTCGGCGTGAAACCATTTGCGTAGATCGCTGCTCGGTGCCACATCTTTAAACCACGCCACGCCTTCCAGACGCGCTTTACTGATACCGCGCGGCCACAGGCGGTCGATAAGAAAAGTGTGAGGGGAGAAAGGCGCATGCGCGTCATACACGCGGGTAAGACAAATAGCGTCGGACATCGGGCCTCCAGGTAGACAACTATCTACTCAATGATAGTTTATTTCCGGGGCCGGAAATGCAAAACGCTGGCACAAGGCCAGCGTTTTACGTGTTAACTAAAGTGTTAATTCAGCGACAAGCGCGAATTAAGCTTCAGCAACTACATTCACGATCAGTTTTGCGAATACTTCGCTGTGAACCTGGAAGTCCACTTCGTGCTCACCGGTGGTGCGCAGAACGCCGTTCGGCAGACGAACTTCGCTCTTAGCCACTTCAACGCCAGCTGCAGTTACAGCGTCAGCGATGTCGCGGGTACCGATGGAACCGAACAGTTTACCTTCGTCGCCTGCTTTAGACGCGAGGGTAACGGTGCCCAGTGCATTGATTTTCTCAGCGCGTGCATTAGCTGCAGACAGAACGTCAGCCAGTTTGGCTTCCAGTTCTGCACGACGTGCTTCGAAGAACTCAACGTTTTTCTTAGTAGCAGGAACAGCTTTGCCCTGTGGTACCAGGAAGTTACGAGCGTAGCCCGCTTTAACGTTAACCTGATCACCCAGGCTGCCCAGGTTTGCTACTTTATCAAGCAGAATAACTTGCATTACCATATCCTCTTAAAGTCGTTAATGGACAGTTGCCGATTACTGATGACGATCAGTGTACGGCAGCAGAGACAGGTAACGCGCGCGCTTGATAGCACGAGCCAGCTGACGCTGGTATTTAGCGCGAGTACCGGTGATACGGCTCGGTACAATCTTACCGCTTTCAGTGATGTAGTTTTTCAGCGTTGCGATATCTTTATAATCGATCTCTTGAACGCCTTCCGCGGTGAAACGGCAGAACTTGCGACGACGGAAATAACGTGCCATTTGGCTAGTCTCCAGAATCTATCAATTCAATCTGCTCGGCATGTAACACCATTTTGCTCTGGCCATTGCGTGCCTGATGGCAGCTAATGAAACCGTCGAGTATGAGTTGCGTGCCGACCGTTATATGTTGAGTAATCACCTGATGGGCGCTGCCGCTGATAATCACCGGCATCCGACACCAGGCTTGCCGGTGAAACCCGGCCTCCTCCTGCACTGAGCGGTGCTCAAGCACGAACTGGCAGTGCGGAATTCCTGACGGGCTAATTTTTCGAACCGGCGTCTTGCACACCGTGCCAGACAAGCGCAGTCGATTAACCGTCACGATGGATTACTCTTCAGAATCCCCAGCATCTGAGTCATCAGCGGATTCGTTAGCAAAATCTTCGCGGCGCTCACGACGCTCGTCTTTCGCTTTAACCATCGGTGATGCTTCAGTTACCGCGTTTTTAACGCGCATAACCATGCTACGGATAACGGCGTCGTTGAAGCGGAAGTTCGTTTCCAGCTCATCGATCGCTTCCTGCGGCGCTTCAACGTTCAGCAGAACGTAGTGGGCTTTGTGCAGTTTGTTGATCGGATAAGCCAGCTGACGGCGGCCCCAGTCTTCCAGACGGTGAATCGTGCCCTGTGCACCAGTGATAGCACCAGTGTAACGCTCGATCATGCCCGGAACCTGTTCGCTCTGGTCAGGATGGACCATAAATACGATTTCGTAATGACGCATCGAAATTGCTCCTTACGGATTATTCAGCCTCCTGTCGGGGTCAACCGCGGCCCATGGAAGCAAGGAACGTTATAGGCTGTGTCCCACAAAGGTTCGTCATGACGAGCGCTTGTGGGACACAGCCTGAGAATGCGGCTGAAAAATTGACGCGTAATCATACTGGCGGCGGGCGCTAAACTCAAGCGCACATTTCAACAAATCTGATGTGGCGTGCCAGATAGGGTGGCTTTTCGTGCTAATCACAGCAATACAATCTGTTAAGCAGCCATTGTTCAAAAATGCTGACAAAGAGGTTCAGGCGGACGATCTGGCGATAATATCGCCAGTCGCTAAACTTAATGCAGACGTTACGGTTTGGCTTATCAGCGTCTAACAGAGTGTGTTCCCTGAAGTGAGGAGTCGGCCATGAAAAGGTACGTCATCGCCACTTTACTGGGTCTCTTCCTGTCTCTCCCCGCTCTTGCCAGCAATGCTGACTGTGCGCAGCAGATGAGAAGTCACAGCAGCAAAGCGGCATCGGGTTATGTCTATGTGAATCGACTGGATGCACCGGAGAGAAGCCCGGTCAGCACGCCGGCCCGACCGGCAGAACGGTTCGCTGCCCCCTGATAATCGGGGCAGATAAAGGGCGGATTGAATCAATCCGCCCTTTTTATAACGGATGTTTTATAACTGGTGTTTAAAGAAGTTAACCAGCGCCGTCAGGCCTGACGGCGTGATCTTATGTCCAATCTGCTTTTCCGACAGTGAGGTCAGATGCCGGGCTAAACCCTGGCTGCGCAGCGCCGCTTCCAGCCGCGCACTCTCGGCAAACGGCACCACCTCATCAGCTTCGCCGTGCCACAGCAGCAGTGGACGATTGGCCAGCGTTTCCAGTCGGGTGCTGGGATCGTACTCCGCCAGCGGCGCCATTCGGGCATCAAACCCGGCCTGCTGTTCCGGCGAGCGCACCACCAGCGGCGGAAACAGCGTCTGGCTGAGCTGCATAAAGTAGCCGGACCCCATCATGCAGGCGACGCTGTGGATCTGCGGATAGCGCGCCATCGCGCCCAGCGCCGTCATGCCGCCCATTGAAGCGCCTGCCACCGCAAACCGTTCTCCGGCGATCAGATCCTCAGCGCGCAGCGCGGCTTCCAGCTGCGGCAGCTCATCAATATTGGTTTTAAGGATATCCCAGAAGCGGCGCAGGCGGCCTTCGGCATCGCCTTGATCGCGCGCGCCATGCAGATCCGCATCCGGCATCACCGCCCGGAAGCCAGCCTGGGCTAAGGCGACGGCGAAATAGGCGTAGACCTCTTTCGATGAGGTGAAGCCGTGATAAAACAGCACGGTCGGCAGCCGGTTACGGCGCTGACCGGCAGGCGCGGCGTGCAGACACTCAATACCGGCCAGCGTTTCCGTGATGAGTTCGATCATGTTATCTCCTGAAAAGGGTCAAGACGTGCGTGATCAGTGTACGGTCTGCCGCTGAATTTGCGAACCGGTCCGCCACTCTCTGCCACCAACTTTCGCGCTAAACTTTTCCGCGCTTCTGCCGTTGATCCGATATCTCCCTAATGCGATCAAAGGTAATTTATGAAGCGTCTCTCTCTCAGCGGCCTGAGTCTTGGAGTTAAGCTGTCTGTACTGACGTCTCTCAGCGTAGCGTTATTGTTGCTGGTTCTGACGCTGACTCAGAGCCAGAGCGCCTCGCGCCAGCTGGAAAAACTCGCGATTGATGATATGCACAATCAGGTGCAGGGCATCAGCGAAATGGCGACTATGTTCAACGCCACGCTCTCCGAAGAGGTGAGCAACTATACCAATCTGTTTACCAGCTTTCTGCCTAAGCGTTTTAGCCTGGATGAGACGGCGCGCGTGCAGGTCGGCAGCTTCTCAACGCCGGTGCTGCGCGCCGGATTAAAAACGCTCAACCTTGATCAGACAGCGGTGGACGATTTCACCGATCGCACCGCCGCAGTGGCCACCATTTTTGTGCGCGACGGCGATGACTTCATCCGTATCTCGACCTCACTCAGGAAGCAGGATGGCAGTCGCGCCATCGGCACCCAGCTCGATCGTGCCAGTGCAGCCTGGAAAAACGTCCATCAGGGCCAGGTCTATCGTGGCCTGGCAACGCTGTTTGGTCATCGCTACATCACTCAATATCAGCCGGTTAAAGATGCCAGCGGCACGGTGGTTGCCATTCTGTTTGTTGGGGTCGGAATCGATCAGCAATATGCGCTGATGCGTGAAAAAATCCTCGCGCGTCGGTTGGGCGACAGCGGCCATTTTTATGTGATTAACGGCGCGCCAGGCAGCACACAGGGCCAGTATCTGTTTGCTCAGCAAAACGAGGGCAAACTGCCGGCCTGGGATCAGTCGGTGCAACAGCCACTGCTGACTCAGCCGCAGGGGATAGAGCAGGTGAATATCGACGGTGAAACCCGGATGCTCGCCTGGCAGCAGCTACAGGGATGGAACTGGGTGATTGTCGGCGAGGTTAACCGCGCCAGTCTGCTGGCCCCGATCACCCACAGCCGTAACCTGTTCCTGCTTACCGGTCTGGCGCTGGTGGTGGTGTTTGCGCTGGGGTTTGTCTGGTACAGCCGCCGGGCGATTACCCGTCCACTGCAGCAGGTGATTCATCTGGCGCAGCAGTATGCCGCCGGCAATTTGCAGGTGCATCTGGATACCTCACGACGTGACGAAGTGGGCCAGTTGATTAATGCCATTAACGGCATCGGCGATGGTCTGGAGAAGATCGTAGGCCAGGTGCGCAGCGCCGCGCAGGAGATCAGCGACGGGACCGATACTATCGCCGCCAGCAGTCACAATATCAGTGAACAGATTGGTCGTCAGGCCAGCAGCGTGGAGCAGACCTCCGCCAGCATGGAACAGTTTGGCGCAACGGTCGAACATACCGCCGACAGCCTGCGTCAGGCGATGTCGCTGGTGTCTGAAGCCAGCGATATTGTCAGCCAGGGCAGCCAGACCGTGGTGCGCTCCGTGAACACCATGTCAGCGATCAAAATCTCTTCCCAGAGCATTGCGGATATCACTCATGTGATCGAATCAATCGCCTTCCAGACCAATATTCTGGCGCTGAACGCCGCGGTGGAAGCGGCGCGCGCCGGTGAGCAGGGACGTGGTTTTGCCGTAGTGGCGGCCGAAGTGCGGGCGCTGGCGCAGCGATCTGCTCAGGCTGCGAAAGAGATTGATGGGCTGATCGCCACCTCAATCGGCAACGTGGCGGAAGGCCATCTGTTATCTGAACAGACCCGCGATGCGATGACCCATATCGTCACTCACATCGAGCAGGTACAGGCGCTGATGGGTGAGATCAACGTGGCGGCACAGCAGCAGGCGGCCGGTATTGGTCAGGTTAATCTGGCGATGAACCAGATCAGCCAGGCGACGCATCAGAACAGCGAACTGGTGGCCCAGGCGGAAAGTAGCGCCCAGAATCTGAGTGATAAAGGCCATCATCTGACCCAGCTGGTGAGTGTTTTTAACCTCAAATCCTGACGTCATTCAGGACGATGGCATACACTTAATGCTTCGTCCTGAATGAGGGTTTTCCTATGCGTTTCGCTTACTTACTGGTGTTAAGCCTGTCACTGGCAGGCTGTTCTGCGTTTCAGACAACTCCAAAAGCGCCGCCCGCGCCGACTCAACAGGCGCAGGAAATTTCACGGGCGCAAAGTACCCATTTGCCGAAGCTGGGCAACATCACCGTTAACGTTCACGGCTCGCCAGATGATGCGCAACGCGCCGTGGCCGCACGCGCCAATCAGGCCGGTGCGGCTTATTATCAGATCGTGGCGCTGAGTGAAACGGTGATGCCTGGCTTGTGGTATGCCAGCGCCATACTGTACGGTGCCTCACCCACCGCAGGCGCGAGCCAGTAAGCGGTCGGCCAGCGCGGCATCCAGTGGACGTGCGCCGCGCTGATCGAGCCATTGCTGGCACCATGCATCCGCCAGCGGCGGTTCGGCATATTTCAGCAACTGTGCGCCGGTAGCCAGCAGCAGCAGGCTGCGGGTCAGTTCCCGCGCCTGCGCCTCCGGCATTTTGTTGAGCCGCAGCCGCAGCTGACGCCAGCGCGCATCGAAATGGCGATTACTGCCTTTGACTGCCTCAAACTCCTGACTGAGCATCTCTGTGACATCGTCCTGCCGGGAAAGCACGCGCAACACGTCAAGACACATCACATTGCCTGAGCCTTCCCAGATGCTGTTGACCGGGATATCGCGATATAAGCGCGGCAGTTCGCTCGCTTCGCAGTAGCCGATGCCGCCTAATACCTCCATCGATTCCGCGACGAACGGCGCGCCCGCTTTGCATATCTGGTATTTCGCCGCTGGCGTAAACAGGCGGGCAAAGGCTACTTCATGCGGTTTTGCTGGCAGCGACCAGGCGCGTGCCAGCCGCATCAGCAGCGCGGTCTGCCCTTCCAGCTGCAGCGCCTGCTGCGCCAGTACCTGACGCATCAGCGGCTGATCCACCAGATTTTTACCCAACACCTGGCGCTGATGCGCATGGTAGAGCGCAACGGAGAAGGCGCGCCGCATCTGACCGTGGCTGCCGAGCGCGCAGTCAAAACGCGTCATGCCGCCCATTTTCAGCATCAACCGGACACCTTCGCCCTCTTCTCCCAGCAGCCAGCCGGTGGCGTCGCGAAATTCCACTTCGCTACTGGCATTGGATCGGTTACCGAGCTTATCTTTCAGCCGCTCGATCAGGATCGCATTGCGGCTACCGTCTGGTAACAGGCGTGGCAGAAAGAAGCAGCTCAGACCGGCCGGTGTCTGGGCCAGTACCAGATGCGCATCGCTTTGCGGCACCGAGAAAAACCATTTATGCCCGGTAAGCCGCCAGGCTTCACCCGGACCGCGAGCGCCCAGCGGCTCAGCGCGAGTGGTGCTGGTGAGCAGATCGCTGCCGCCCTGTTTTTCGGTCATCCCCATGCCAATCAGCAGTCCGCGCTTTTGATCGCCGGGCTGCGCATGGGTGTCATAACGGTCACTGAGTAACGGATCGAGCCAGCCTTCAAATGCGGCGGGCAGATAAGTCTGCAGCAGCGGGATCGCCGCGTGGGTCATGGTGACCGGACAGAGCGTGCCGGCTTCTACCTGGGCATGCAGGATAAATCGGGCGGCCCGCGCTACGCTGGCATATTCGCGTACGCTGGGTTGCCAGCTGAGGTTATGCAGACGACTGGCGCAGACGCCCTGCATCAGCAGATGCCAGGCGGGATGAAATCGCACTTCGTCGAGCCGTACACCGCGCGCATCGTAGCGCAGCAGTTCGGGCGGCTCGGCGTTGGCCAGCCGGCCCAGCTCCAGCGATTCGGCACTGCCCAGTTGCAGGCCGACCGAGGCCAGCCATTCACGGTCCCACTCCGCGCCCTCGCGCTGTAGTGCATCGCTCAGCGGCGTATCGGAAAGGAAAAGATTGCTGTTGCTGAGAGGATGGGGCTGATTAAAAACGGTGTGTGTTGTCCAGGTCATAACCACTCCTCGCGGATGTCACTCAGTAAGTATACCCGTCGTCTTTCAAGCTGCATTTTTGTTGGCTGCGTTCACTCACCCGA